>Ga0209007_1000123_pt1 | contig 45782 bp, 38 predicted proteins | sample JacPinW_OM1H0_O2_FD_187961 | JGI IMG/M metagenome (GOLD analysis project Ga0209007, IMG submission 187961) | Forest soil microbial communities from Algoma, Ontario, Canada - Jack Pine, Ontario site 1_JW_OM1H0_O2 (SPAdes) (version 2) | ecosystem: Environmental > Terrestrial > Soil > Boreal... | reverse complement strand
TGCAGGGTGCTCCGGGGAAAAACCGGACAAAGATCCGAATACGGCGCTGTTTCGCATCGATGTGATCAAGGTTCCAGTGGCTGCGCCACAGGACGCGAAGGTTGTGTCGAGTCCACGAGTATTTATCGATCCCCGTACGGGCGCGATCAATGGCTTGAATAACGGCGGCACTCACGGCAAGAAAGGCCCCGAGAAGCCGGAGGACACCGATCAGTGTCATGACATCACGGTCTACTCGGCGATCGGGTTGGCAGCGGGCGCGTGCTCCGGAAACGGACTCTTGCTGGACATCAAGGACCCGGTAAACCCGAAGCGGGTGGATGCTGTAAATGATCCCAACTACTCTTATTGGCATTCGGCTTCGTTCTCAAACGATGGCAGCAAAGTCGTGTTCACCGACGAGTGGGGCGGCGGCCTGGGAGCGCGCTGCCGTGCAAACGACCCGAACAAGTGGGGTGCGGATGCCATCTTCCGTCTGAAGGACGACAAGCTGAGTTTCGCGAACTACTACAAACTGCCGGCTGCACAGGGCGACACCGAAAATTGCGTGGCACACAACGGTTCTCTGATTCCGGTTCCCGGCCGCGATATCGAAGTGCAGGCATGGTACCAGGGCGGAGTTTCCGTGATGGACTTCACCGATCCAGCGAATCCCTTCGAGATTGCCTACTTCGACCGAGGGCCCATTGATCCTAAAACTTTAATCCTCGGGGGCGAGTGGTCCGCGTACTGGTACAACGGCTACATTTACGGTTCTGAGATTGCGCGCGGCCTGGACGTGTTTCAACTGAAGCCGACGAAGTTTCTGACCCAGAACGAAATCGACGCGGCCAAGAGCGTTCAGGTGTCATACCAGAATGTTCAAAACCAGCAAAAAATCGAGTGGCCTTCAACGCTGGTTGTAGCGAAGGCATACGTGGACCAGTTGTCCAGGTCGCAAGCTCTGTCAGCAAACCAAATCGCAAAGTTGCAGAAGGCCATTCAAAACGCAGAGAATTCTCACATGAGCAAGAGAACTACGGCGAAATTGAATGGTATGGCATCCTCGTTGGAAAAGGATGCAGCAAGCGCGAAGAGCCCGGCCGATTCAACGCGGATGCATGTACTGGCGGAAGTTCTGAAGCATCCAACGGCTTAAGCTGGGTGGGAAATGGTTTACAACTCAGTAGTCAAAATCGAGAATGTTGCTCGCGTTGGGGCATCGAGTTAGCGCGGACTTTCGCCGGCAAGCCGCCGGGATGGCGGCGTTCGCCATTCTAGTGCGAGGAATTTTTTCGGACGGCAATCAGCGAAACCTGCTCTAGGTCAGGGTAGTGTTCCTCTTTGTCGGGGCTGCGGTCCGCTGGCGCAATCTGCTGGAGGGTGGTTTCCGTCGGCAGTTTTCCTAGGAAATATTTCCCATACACTTCGTCGAACTCTGGTATGTCCGCCAAATTATCGAGATAAACAGTCGTGGACACGACCTGTGAAAAATCCATATCGGCTTCTTCGAGATTGTCCATCTGATTGCGCATCGTTTGGCGAAGCTGAAGAGCGGTCGTAGAAGTGTAGACTCCTTCGTTCGGCCCGGGAATGAAGCCACTCTTCGCCGAACAATACAACGTATCACCGGCAAAGACGCAAGGGCTCGCCGTAGGGCTAGGGGGCATGTTCTTCGGGCGCACGGCCCGCCGTTCCTTCAGGTCGCGGACCGCAACGCCTGTGTACTCGATTTGCGCGCCGTTGGGCAGGCTCGATACTTCGATCGTGGCCCGCGCCGGCGTATTGCCGAACTCGAAGCGCTGCGCATAGTGCTTGTTCATCACCCGCGTCGGGAGCTGCGCAGTCAAGAATGGATTAACGAAAACCATGTTGGCAAGCTTAAGCCCAGCGGCTTCGAGCACTGCTTTCATTTGATCCAGCGCGAAATCCACCTGCGCGGCAGGATCAGCTGAAGCTGCGCCGCCAGATGAGGCATTCGCAGGCATCGCTGAAACAAATAAACGATCATGCGTGAGAATGCCTGGTGAAAAAGGCTCGTCCGATTTGTAGCCCGGCGGAGAGATGGCCCGCCTATCCGAAAGATTGCGTACCGCAACTGCATTGATCTCAATCGGTGAATCAGGAAGTGCTGACACGCCGAGCACCGCTCGCGCTGGTGGAATCTTTCCAAAGAACTCACCAAAAACGTGATTCATTTCTCCATATTGATTCATGTCGGTGAGGTAAACAATGGTGTACACCACGTGGTCCATGGTCAGCCCCGCACTCTCAACGACAGATTTCAAATTATTAAGTGCCTGCCGTGCTTGGGCCGCAAAAGTTGCCGGTGATGCACCATTCGCGCCGCGCGGTCCCTGGGCAGAGATATAGATGTAATCTCCCGCATCCACGCTGGACGGGGGAGCGCGGTGAACTTTAGTCGATTCTTGAAATGGCGCAGTTGCGCCTGCCTGTGTTTGTGCGCCGGCAGCGGTGCAAAGCAACAATCCAACGAGGAATAATTTCATTCGAGCTTTCCCTCAGCTATTGAATAGAGAGCGTAGTCGGGCGCAACTCTATGCAGCTCGGCTTTTCTTTTGTGCCGCTCCCAGGATGCTGCGCAATCTTTGTCCCACAATAACCACTTCGTTGGGTTGGATGGTCATCGAAACCAATTCGATGTGGTCGGCTGCCGGCCGTTCTTTCTTGGTCACCGGGTCGGCCGTCTTGGGCCTGCCCTCGCGAACCGCCGTTACCAGGCTCGGATTATCCGCGCCAAGCACTTCGATGATCGGGTCGCCATCCCGCAGAGCCTGCACGCAATCAGCGATGGTGAATCCCCATGCTTTCTGATCCCATGAAACATTCAGCGTCGGATAACGATTTCCATCATCTGGAACGTAAATCTTCGTTGTTACACCGGGCACGGTCTCCACCAACTTCCGAATGCTATCCACACGATCGTTCCACTCGCGATACAGTTTCTTGTCGTCCAGCTTCAGCCAAGTCTCAAGAGCAGTGAGACAGCCGATCATTTCTTCTTTTCCCACCTTCATGGGACGGCACACGGCTCCCTCGCGCGGGCTATTGTTCATGATGGCTGCCTCGATCAGATCCTTTCGGCCCAGAAGCACTCCGCTGCACTGTGGCCCACGCAGCCCCTTTCCGCCGGAAAATGTGTAGAGGTCAATGCCCATACGAGCGTACAACTTGGCATTGTCAGCCGGAGGAATGCCCGCGGCATCGTCGAGCAGCAGAGGCACCTTGTGATCTTTCGCAATCGCAAGTTCCTTCTGCAGTTCGTCACCAAGATGCGTGGTGTAGATCATCACAGTTTTTTCGTTGATGGCATTGGCAAGTTCTTCCGGCGAATAGGCGAGCACCAGTTTTGCGCCAGTCAGTCGAATCGCGCTATCAAAAGCGCTACGCCCGCCGGACATGATCACTTCATTCTTGAGGCCGGTAGTATCGGGGAGTTGCCAGATGAGCCGGTCGTCGGTGCCAGCCATGCATCCTGCGGTTGAGACCGCCATGGCGCCCGCCGCGCCTGACGTGATCATTCCAGATTCAGCCCCGGTGAGTTCCGCCAACCGCCTCCCAATCGCACGCTGCAAATCCAGCACATTCACGAAATGCTGCGCCGCCTCGACCTGCGCTTCGCGCACTTCAGGAAACTCCAGAGACCCACTGAGGTAAGTCCAGGTGCCCCGGCAATTGATGACGGTCTTGACCCCGAGACGGGTGTAACAATTTTCCCGAGGGTCTTTCCCGACGGCAGTCGCGGCCTTCGCGTAAAGGTCGGATACCGCAATCTGGCTCAGCAGCGGAGCGGCCGCTGCCCACTTCATGAACGACCGCCTGCTGGAATTCGGAACTTGCATTGGCAAAACCTCCGGTATTATCTGACAGAATTAATTACCTACTCATCGTCTTCGTGCAGTGGAACACGCGCTCGAACTGCCAAAATATAAGCCTTCGCTCCCGGTTTATTCTGGTTGTAGAAGCCGACCGTGCAGTTAGGACGAAAATAATAGGCGTCCCCAGCCTTGGCGGGATAGCGGCCTTCAATGCCATCCCTTCCACTGCCGGCAACCATTTCACCCTCGCCATCGATTACAAGATATATTTCTTCCGCGAATTCGTGGTGGTGAGGCCAGTTTGTTCCTCCAGGCGAAAAGTCCATCCAGAAAAAACTGTCCATCACGTAGGCTTCGTCAATCAAGTCTCGCCTGCCCGTACTCAGGCCCACAAGAAGTTTGTACAACACTGACTTAGGGTGGCCGCTTACAGTCTCCTCTTTGGCATCTTCGAGATTTGCGACCTTCGGATGCGGCAACGGAGCGTCAATCGAAATCGATGGCGGAATTTTGAACCCCATCACAATTACACGCAACGGCTGGCCCGAATTGTTAGAGATCGAATGCTTCACCCTCGGAGGCAAGTAGGTGAAGTCATGCTTGCGCAGCGCTTGAATCTGATCTTCAAAGTGCAGCATGCCTGCGCCTTCCACAACGAAATAAATCTCCTCCTGGCGGTCATACGATACGGTCCGGCAATTACCGCGCGCATCCAGCGTGACTTCGCCGAAGCGAGTTACAGTTTGGAACGATCGATTGTCCTTATCGCCTTCTCCGAAAATCGCCCGGTAGTGGCAGGTTTGGGATGCGAGATCGGCGTTCGTCTCGGCCAGGTTGGGCACGTAGCGATGCAACCACGTGGGATCAACCGGCCGGTCTTGTGCTCGAAGACCTTGTGCCAGCAACAGCGCGAATAGCAGGAATTTTTTCAACTTCGGCGCTCCCGATCCCACGATTCGATTTCGTTTCGGCCGGATCGCTGAACTGCTTTCACACCACGTTGTCGGCCTTCAATCCTGAGCATGACCCTCCACCGAAGGCGATGAGGAAGAATCCGAAGTATGGGCCTCTCGCAAAATGTAGCTGACCAAATTATCAAGCTCAGTGCTGTTGAGCCGTTTCCCGTAATCGACCGGCATGGGATCGCCGATCTTCCGGTCAATAGAGGCCACGGTGGACTTCATGAGCAGGTAAACCCGGCCATCGGCATCCTGCAACTGCAGAGAGGCGTTGTCCTCGTTTCGAATCATTCCGGAAAACTTTCTGCCATCCCGCGCCACTGCGGTAACTGCTTCTTGCGGTTCTCCAGCGGGCTTGAGAATCGCATCGCGAATTTCGCCGCCCGAATGATCTCGCGCAAACCCTGCGAGATCTTCAGGGGCGAACTGTCCCCAGCTCATAATTTGGTGGCAGGCTGAACATCCGGCCTTCCCGAAAAAAAGATCGTGGCCCCGCGCCGGATCGCCGTGCACAGAGTTTCCAGTGGAGCTACCTTGAAGAAAACGTATATAAGCAACGACTGTATGAGCACCTTCTTCGCCAAGACTTGGGAACCCTGGCATTCCTGCTTCCGGAATTCCATCGTGAATGATGTCGAGCAATGCTTCGTCCGAGAGCACCTTCACGTCAGTTCGGCGGATAATATCAGGTGCATGCTCACTGCCGAGCCCGTCGAGTCCATGGCAAACCGCGCACTTTGTCTCGAAAACGCTCTTTCCTGTATGCTCGACTTTCGGACCGGGAGCAGACTCTTTGCTGTTCGCACTTTGGCAAAAAATGTTGCCCTGCGCGCCAAGACAGATCAGCGCCAAACCAAACTTAAGAACGTTTCGCCAAGTCACGTCGCGCTTCCTGAATTCCGCACTTCCCAAGGTGACTCGCGTGAGAAGGACACGCCCATAATGTCGCAGCGTATCCCACTCCGTGAAAACATCTTCTTAGGAATCGGTGACATCAGACGGTGAACCTGATATACCACAGAATCTGCTTGACGCAAATCGAATTGTTTCGTTTCATTGAGTTTTGTTTCGTCCAGTGAAAGTGTGTCGCCAACAAGGCGACTGCCTAAGAAAATGCTGGTGTGCGGAGATGTATGGATTAGAAATCCGGCCGTTCACGGCAAAGAAATCAGGGCAGCGCCGATCAAGGAAGAGGAAACGATGCGGCGCTATTTGGTAGGCGTTTTTATTTGTTGGTTGAACCTGAATATTTTACCTGCCCAGGCTAAGGCTGAACCGAGCCAGCCAAGTTCGGCGTGTACCGTCGAGGCCACGAATTACAAGGGCTGGAGCGCAGAACAGCTGTCTAACCACTGGCTCCAGTTGATCCTCGTACCGCAAAATGGCGGACGCCTGATGCAGGTCATTTTTGCCGGGCATTCCTACCTCTTCAACAATCCGAAATATGAAGGAAAATATCTGCCTCCCGATCCATCCAAATGGTTCAACTATGGGGGCGACAAACTCTGGCTCTTGCCCGAGGGAAATGACAATGAACAAGAGTGGGTGGGCAATTCCGATTTGATCGATGATGGCCCCTACACCTTTCGAAAGGTTTCGGAAGGACCGGAATGCGAAATCGAGCTGACTGGCCCCACCGATCCGCAGACCGGGATCCAGATTCGGCGCACCATTCACCTGGACGGCGATTCTCCGCGCATCCGTTTTCATGCAACCATGCAGAACAAATCTGGACACGTCATCGAGTGGTCCATTCAGTCGGTTTCGCAATACGATACCGCAGACCACTCTACTCCGTCCCCGCGAGCTAACCAAAACTTCTGGACTTTCACCCCGGCGAATCCATCCAGCAGCTATCTCAATCGCTACCATGTGCGCTTCGGGCCAGCGGAAAACCCCTCGGTTGCCGTCAGAGACGATGGCCTCTTCGCGCTCCACTATGTACACTTTGCCGCCGAACTGTGGCTGGACTCGACTCCGGGCTGGCTGGCGGTGGTGGATGGTGACAGCAAGTACGCGATGGTTGAGCGCTTCCGCTACGAAAAGAATGAAACTTATCCCGGCAAGGCCTCGGTTATTTTTTGGATGAATGGCCCAGAGACGAGGCTGAGTTCTCAGGGCGAACCTTCCATGACTTCGGGAGGCGATGGTTCCCCTTATTATCTGGAGGCCGAGCTCAATAGCCCGCTCGTTCAACTGCGGCCGGGCGAAACCAAGGATTTCGATACGGAGTGGTTTCCGACTCGTGCAGGCAGTGAATTTCACGGCGTGGAAGATGCAGGCACCGTGGTGCATCCTCTCCAAGCCACTCGTTTAGAGAATGGCCACGTACGCCTCGCGGGCTCGTTTGGAGTATTTTTCGCGGGACGTTTGATTGCACACCTTTACGACGAACACGGCGGCAGCATAGGAACAATGCCATTGACTCAGGTCGACCCAACGGAGCTCGTCGCGTTGGAAACAGAGCTAACGCCGCCGGCAAAGACCGCCCGCATCTCGCTTCATCTTGAAGATGCAAACGGGCTCGACCATGGTTCTCTCCAGGAAGTTAAAGTCGAAGAAGTTCCATTCGGCACAGTAGAAAACCACTGACATGAAATCATTCAGTGAACTTTTACCCGTGGCCGCACTGGCCAGTCTGCTTTCGTTTTCAGCGGCAGCGCAACAGGGGCAGGCCCCCGTTGTTACTGACCCGAATGTGCGCGCGGATGACTTGCTAACGCAGCCTCCGGGCGCCAACTGGACTTCCTATAACGGCGATTACACCGGGCGCCGCTACAGCGCGTTGCACGAAATCACCACTACAAATGTCGCTCAGCTCCGCGCCGCGTGGATCTTCCATCCATCCAATTCCGAGCGGCTGGAAGTGACCCCTGTGGTCGTCAATGGTGTAATGTACGTCACCTCCGCCAACGACACGTTTGCGCTCGATGCGCGAACGGGCCGAGTCATTTGGCATCACGAACGTCCGGTGAGTGCAGGACTGCTCGATGATGCCGCAGCCCACAAGAACCGCGGCGTCGGAGTTTGGCGAAACTTCGTCTACATGGAAACCGATGACGCTCATTTACTTTGCCTCGACGCTCGCACCGGTCACCTGCTATGGGATGTGATCTATGCTGACAAAGCAAAACAATACGGGGCAACTAGCGCCCCGCTGATTGTGAAAGACGAAGTGATCGTGGGTACATCCGGCGGTGACTCCGGCGTGCGAGGTTTCGTGGCCGCTTACGATGCCGTTACTGGCAACCTGAAATGGCGCTTCTGGACGATTCCCGGGCCGGGTGAATTCGGCTCCTCCAGTTGGCCCGGCGAGGCCTACCTTCATGGCGGGGGCACAACGTGGATGCCCGGTACCTACGATGCGAAGCTGGATACTTTGTATTGGACAACCAGCAACCCCGCTCCCGATTTCCTTGGAGATTCCCGCCCCGGAGACGACCTATACACCGCCTGTGTCCTGGCGCTGAATCCTACTACAGGTGCATTGAAATGGTATTACCAATTCACTCCGCACGATCTGTACGACTACGATGCCACTGAGACGCCCGTGCTATTGACCGCGGAAGTGAACGGCCGAGTGCGTGACTTGCTGGTACAAGCCAACCGTAACGGATTCCTTTACGTGCTCGACCGCACCGACGGAAAATTTCTCAAGGCGACGCCGTTTGTCGCCAAGCTGAACTGGGCCAAAGGAATTGACGACTCCGGCCGCCCCATACTCTCCGGATTAATACCGAACGCCGAGGGCACGCAGATTTGCCCCAGCATCGATGGCGCCACAAATTGGTTTTCGCCTTCCTACAATCCTGACACAGGACTCTTCTACTTCATTGCACTCGAGAGTTGCAGCGTCTTTTTCGCTCACCCGCAAAAATTTTCTATCGGCCAAACGCTCTACGCTACAGGCACAAAGCTTGCGCCCGATGATCACGCACAAAAGATTCTGCTGGCATACTCCGTGCCCGAGGGAAAGATCGTCTGGCGCTACCCCCAGGCCGGCCACGGCGCCTCCTGGGCGGGAACGCTGACAACGGCAGGGGAGTTGGTGTTCTTCGGAAACGATACCGGAGCACTGGAGGCAGTTGAAGCGCGGACCGGCCAGCCTCTTTGGCAATTCACTACCGGCCAGAACATTCGCGCGTCACCAATGAGTTACGCGGTCGATGGAGCTCAGTACGTAGCTATCGCTGCGGGAGGAGATGTGATCAGCTTCTCGCTTCCTCATTAGGATGGCGATTAGCTAGCGACGAGTTGGATGATAGTTGGCTGCGCGCGCAAGCCAGCGGCTTTCACGGAATGAAACTCGATTTCAGACTGCGTCCATTCGGCAAAACTCTTTTGTATAATTTGGCGACTCTGAGAGACGCAATCCAGCAGTCCAACCGGAGCATTCTTCGTGCTGATTAAAGTATTCAACGATCGCACCGTGCTGGGTCAGGCGGCAGCCGAACAGGCGGCGACGGCCATTCGGCGCGCCATCGCGCAGCGTGGCCATGCCAGGATCATTGCTGCGACGGCCGCGTCGCAGTTTGAATTTCTGGATGCTTTGACCAAAACTCCGGACATCGACTGGTCCAATGTGGAGGCTTTTCATCTCGATGAATACATCGGCTTGCCAGCTTCCCATCCCGGAAGTTTCCGCAAGATGCTGCTGGAGCTGTTGGTGCAGAAAACCGGAATTACCAACTACCATCTGCTCGATGGTGATGCCGCCGATCCGTTGGAAGCGGTCCAGCGTGCCAGCAAACAGTTGGCATCCCAGTCTGTAGATATCGCCTTTCTTGGTATAGGCGAGAACGGACACATCGCATTCAACGATCCGCCCGCCGATTTTGAAACGGAAGAGCCCTACATCATCGTAAACCTGGATGAAGCCTGCCGCCAACAGCAAGTAGGTGAGGCGTGGTTCGCCGACATTTCACAAGTGCCCAAGCGGGCAATCTCGATGTCGGCCCGGCAAATTCTCAAAGCCAAAGAGATATTGGCGGTTGTGCCCGGTCCGCGCAAGGCGCAAGCGGTGAAGGCTTGCTTAGAGGGCGCGGTCAGCCCCTTGGCGCCAGCTTCGATTCTTCGCACGCATCCAAACGCCACCGTCTATCTTGATAAAAGCTCGGCCTCGCTCCTGGGCCCAGCATTGCAAAACCGGCTCAACCAGAGTTCTCCAAGCGGCGAATTGCAGGTCACGGTTGGCATATAAACCTCTGCAACTCGACGATAAGGTCGCGGTGGTGATCGGCGGCACCTCTGGAATCGGCCGTACGCTCGCACGCGGACTGGCTGAGGCCGGCGCCGATGTTGTGCCCAGTGCACGCCGCATGGAACTGGTGAATGGAATTGCCGACGAGATCGAGTCCATGGGACGCAGGTCGCTGCGCATAAGTTGCGACGTAGGTGACCGCGGATCATTGGAGAAAGTGCTGCAGGCTTCCGTCCAGACGTTCGGGAAGGTAGATATTCTCGTCAATGCCGCCGGATTCAACCAGCGCGCTCCGACGCTAGACTTTCCGGAGTCCGACTGGAAGCGGCTTCTCGACACCAACCTGACCGGCACGTTGCGGGCATGCCAGGTTTTCGGGCGGCACATGATCGAGCGCGGCTATGGCCGCATCATTAATATTGCTTCCATGGGATCGTTTCTCGCGCTCTATGAAGTGGCTGCGTACTGCGCCAGCAAGGCGGGCGTGGCCTCTTTGACAAAATCACTAGCCATCGAATGGGCGCGCCATGGAGTCTGTGTCAACGCAATTGCACCGGGCTATTTCCGCACGCCCTTGAGCGAGAAGATAGTGGTAGGCACACCGCGAGGAGAGGAAATACTGATCCGCACTCCGATGAAGCGCTTCGGCGAACTGGACGAACTAATCGGAGCAGCGATATTTCTCGCCTCAGGCGCTGCCAGCTTTGTAACCGGCACTCTACTCGCCGTAGACGGTGGCTTTCTCGCCAGCGGTGTAAATCAATAACCTCCGCCCAGTCCCCGTCCCGCGCACGGCTCTCCGATCGCGTCTTCATTAATACGGCACAAAGCCCTGCGTCTTCATCTCAAGCCGATACACCGATGTCGTGGCCGTGATGTAGAGCGTGCGATAGTCCTTGTCACCCCAGTTCAGATTTGCCGGTTGCTCCGGCATAACGATCGTGCCGAGATGGTTGCCTTTCGCATCCCACACCCAGATGCCCTTTGGGCCGGTAACAAAGATGTTGCCGTTTCTATCCACTTTCATTCCGTCGGGTACGCCATCGCCCTTCCCGCCCGGCTCTTCGCCAAAGATGCGGCCATTGGTGATGGTTCCGTCGGGCGCGACGTCGTACACGCGGATGTTTCTCTGTTCGCTATCGTCAATATAAAAGTGTTTACCGTCCGGCGAAAAAGCGAGGCCGTTTGGCTGTGTCAGATCCTTGGTGAGTAGATTTACGTCGCCTTTGCTGTCGAGCCGGTAGACGCCCTGAAACGGAATCTCCTGCTTTTCACCAGCAACCAGATCGAGGGTTGGATCCGTGAAGTAGAGCGCCCCGTCTGGCCCAAGCACTACATCGTTAGGACTGTTCAGTTTTTTACCATCATAATGATCCGCCAGAATTTTATATTTTCCTTCTGGGGTGACGGCGATGATGGCGCGCAGCACGCTGGCACAGTCGATCAACCGATGCTGGCCGTCGAAGGTGTTGCCGTCGGGATCACCGAGCGCAATCACTTCATCTTTCTTGCCGTCGGGATGCAACCGGTAAATCTTGTTAATCGTTTCGTCGCTCACATAAAGGAATCCCGCCTGATCCCACACCGGGCCTTCCGTAAACCCGAAGCCCGTCGCTACCACGCTCAGTTTGGCGTTGTTACCCACCAGATCCCAGAACTGCGGTGACTCTGCTTGCAGCTTAAATTCCGGGGATGCTGCTGGAGTAGTTCCAGAACCTGACGCTCCAACCGCAACCAGCGCCGTAACCACGATGATCAAAGTACGCAGGACTTTCATGCTGCGATTCATAAGAATGCCTCTTTCGTGAAATCAACTTGAAATGAAAGTTGGACTTGTTGCGGACCATCGCCCGAAAAGAAAAGCGGCCTGTCTATGGGCAAACTACGGGTCTTCAAACTCATCCGTCTGAGCTACTGCTTCGCCGGGTTTAACATTAGCCACCCGCATCAGATAGCTGACAACATCATTCAATTCATTGGAGCTGAGGGTCGAACCGTAGTCAGAAGGCATCAGAGTTTGCGAACTGTCTAGTCCCGCGAGATCTGCCTTGTCGACGAAGTAAAACGTTCCGTCCAGCGCCTGCAACTGCAAAGAAAAATTATCTTCATTGCGAATTCGTCCAACATATTTTTCGCCAATGCGAGTAGTCACTGTCACCAGCCGCGACTGACGGTCGTTGCCCGCGGCGGGACTGGTAATCGCGCTCCGAATCTGCTCTACCGCATGGCTGTGAGCGTACCCTGACAGATCGGAGGCGATAAAACCGCCTTTACCGGCAGCCATGTGGCAGCCGGAGCATCCCGCCTTGCCGAAGAAAATCGTCTCCCCGCGATCCGGATCACCAGGCAGCTTGAGCGCTTTCTTTGTGCCTTGCAGAGAATGCAAGTACGCGACTACTGCCTGAACATCAAGATGCGAGAGAGAATGGAAGGCTGGCATTCCAGTTCCCGGCACGCCGTTTTCAATGATGTGGGAAATCTGCGCATCGGAAAATCGCAGCACCTTCGGATTTTCCGCGATGTTGGGCGCGCGTTCTCCACCTCTGCCGTCCAGACCGTGGCATCCCGCGCAGGTTGACGCAAAAGTTTGCTTGCCGCGCGTCGAAACCGGCTTGGCGTTTTTCTGCGGAATGTTTTGCTGCAGGCCTTGCGACCAAGCAGCAAGGCCGCTGGCGGTCAAGAAAACCGCCAGCACCGGCGTCAGCGCGGAACGTAGTCTGGAGCTTCGACGCATCTGCGAAACACCCCTTAGAAAATAAACTTCAACGCGAGTTGCATGATGCGTGGATCTCGCGCCGACGTCACAAACCCAAAACCTCCCGCGCCTGAGTTGTTGAAATTTCCCGATGGATTGTTGAACTGGGCATGATTGAAAAGGTTGAATGCTTCTGCGCGGAACTGCACCTGCGCGCTTTCGGTGATCTTCGTATCTTTCAGCAAGGCCATATCGAAGTTGTATATACCCGGCCCAGTAAAATACCGGCGCATAACGTTTCCAACCTGCCCCAGTGGTTCTTGTTGGAAATAATTTGGGTTGAAATACGGTTGCCCGGCTGAATTGCGTGGATTCTTGTTTATAAACAGAGGGCCGTTACCGGGGTTATAACTCGGCACATCGATGGTGTCATCGAATGTTCCACTCAGCGAGTTGTCATCGTTTTCACTCAGTTGGATAGGCTCCCCCTTGGCGAAAGTTGCGATACCAGATAAAGCCCACCCGGAGGTAAGCCGGCTGAGTGAACCGCCGGTCCATTTCTCAAACGGCAACTGGACCGTGTAACTCGTCGTCAAATCCTGCGGGACATCGAAAACCGACAATGCGCGGCTCTGCCTCGGATTAAAAGGGTTGGTTGCGTCGAACGAAGTAGAACCGTTGTCTATCGATTTTTCATAGGTGTAAGCGACTAGGAAGTTTGCATATTTCTCATTGTGCTTCAGGCTCACCTGCAGCGAGTTGAAGCTCGAACTCACGACTGTAGCCATGTACGGATTGCTGCCAAAGTTAATTCCAAATGTGGGACGCGTACCGTTGACCGTCGTCACCCCGCCAGCAGTAACAGCAGTCGGTGAGTTAACAGTCACTCCCGGTGCAAGGATGTAACTGTTGTCCTCTCCAAACGGACCGCACGGGGTCTGAGCAGGCTGACCAGGGGTGACCAGGAGGTTTGAGGGATTGCTCAAGAAAAGACAGAGCGCTGCGCTCGCTGGATTCGACTCTTCGAAGGTCAAAAGGTGCCGGCCCACCGATCCCACATAGCTGGCGCTCACTACCGTAGCCGAACCTAGCTGCCGCTGCAGGGAGAACTCAAATTGCTGAACCTGCGGTATTTTGTCGTGAGGATCTAAGTAGTCGGAGCCGGAAATTGGGGTGGCTTGCACCCAATTAAAGGACGTGTCGGGATTCTTGGGCGATGCACTGGCCGGAGGAAACGTGAAGGGAAATTTCTGTCCTTCGTTTTTTCCGGTAGCACGATCGATAAACGGAGTAGCTAGGAGGGTCGGTTCCGGAGAAGAGTAATACAAACCGTAGGGCGCATCCCCAACTTCGACGAACCCAGTGGCGTCTTCAATGGCACTATAGAAGATGCCATAACCGACGCGAATACTACTTTTACCCGGTCCGCCGAAAATCTTGCCGAGCAAACCTTCCGTATTATCGGGCGAATATGCGAATCCTATTCTGGGAGCAAAGTTGTGGTACTGAATGGGCGCCAGGGTTCGCGGCACTCCCGGATCTCCCGGGACTACCAACCCTGTTGGGGCGGTCGGAAAAGTCTGGGATTGTTCGCCCGCGATAACGGTCTCCAGCTTGTTCTGCGTGTCATACCAGGGCGTCATGATCTCATAGCGCAGGCCATAATTGACGGTCAACGTTGGCGTTGCTCGCCAGCTATCCTGGGCATAAACTCCAAAATATTTGTCGCGTGAGTCCAGAAGCTGCTGGCTAGCCTGCGTAAAATTAACCGGAGCGCCGATCAGGTAATCAGCAAAATCCAGGCCTGTCTCCGAACCATCAAAGGTATACGCCCCATTCGCATCATCAAAGTTTCGCTCGTTAATTTGATCGTAGTGAAAATCAACCCCGAACTGGAGGGTGTGGGTGCCTACAATTTTTGTGAAGTTGTCGATGATCTGATACGTGTTGTTGAATTGACGTAGGGCATCCTGGGGGAGTCCGAAGGAATAGTTATTGAAGACAAAAGACGGAACTCCTTCCAGCGCTGGCGTGATGGGCGCAATGCCTCCGTTGAAGTTCGCACCGGTACCTGCAGGAGCAGCGAAGCCTAGAGACATCAGCGGAACGCCGGTGCCACCGATCGGAATTCCTCCGAAATAACGATCTCGCAGATACACCAGACGAATGTCATTGATTGTGGAGTTGTTGAGAGTCGTCGTCAAGCCGAGATTGATCATCTGCGCACGACCCTGAACGCTACTATCAAAGCCGGGGAAGCTGATACCTTGAGCGTAGGGAGTGGTCACCGAAAACTGATCGAAAAAGTAGTATCCGAACAAAGTACCGAAGTGTGTATTCGTGTCTAGGCGAAGTCCGAATTTGTCGTCCCTCAAGTGCTGGTTGTAGGAAGAGGCTTCATAGTTGGCGCCCGACGGTAGATTCGCATTGGGCGCCTGGATGTATTGCAGAGTGGCCTTTGCAACCGGAGACCACGCATTCATTGGAATCACTGCGTTCGGGAATACGCATTGCGAAGGTAGCGTGCATCCCGCTGTGTAGTAGGGCTCTCCCTGCGTTACGTTGTAACCCAACTCCGACGAAAGTATCCCCGCCCAGGCAGTTCCGTTTACCGTATTGGTGAGCGCCCCCGCTTCATCCGATAAGTTTCCCACGCGATCTTGTGTGGTAGGAACTGCAAATGACTCAGTCTGCCCCAGGATTTGCCTATTTCCCTGATAGTCGCCAAAAAAGAAAACCTTGTCTTTTTTTATCGGCCCGCCGAAAATTCCGCCAAACTGATTCTGCTTGAAATCTCCGCGCTGTCCTCCAGCGAAGAAGTTGGCGGCATCAAAATCAGTATTGCGCAAGAAATCGAATGCGTCTCCGTGAAATTGATTGGTTCCGGATTTGGTGACGACATTGATCTGCCCGCCGCTGAAGTTTCCATATTCGGCGTTGAAATTATTTGTGATGATGCGAAACTCGGAGATGGAATCCAGATTCGGAAGAATGGCAGCTCCGTTATGAACGCCTTCTTGCGCGTCTGCTCCATTCACCATAAAACCGTTCGAACCGAGCCGGCCACCGTTTACGGACTGAGTTCCGTTAGTTTGATCGCCAGACACCATTGTCTCGTCCGCACCTATTCCTTGCGTCGAGTCATTGCAGTTGTTTGATGTGCATTGATAAGGGGAGACGCCCGGCTGCAGAGCCAGCAGATCAATAAAGTTGCGGCCATTCAGGGGCACCGAGGTCATCTTCGTGCCCTCGATCACCTCCCCCATTTGCGTGCTCTGGGTCTCCACCTGAGCGGCATTCGTACTCACCTCAATCTTCTCGTTGATCGAACCTACAGCCAGACTGGCATCGACTCGAAGCGCCGAGTTGGCATCGATCACCAAGCCGGTCTGCCGGTAGGTCTTGAACCCGGCCTGCGTAATTTCAAGGTCATAGGTACCTACAGCCAGAGTCGGAAGATTGTAAAAACCTTTGGCATCGGTCTTTTGCGTCGTCTGCACTCCCGTCTGTGTCTCAGTCGCAGTCACCAAAGCTCCAGAAATAACAGCGCCGGATTTATCCGTTACAACGCCGGAGATGCTGCCGGTGATACTCGCCGACGCAATCGCGAGCGCCAATAGCACGAACGCAACAACTGAAACAGCACACCGACGGTTGCTCATAGACGGTCTCCTTGCGAAACGAGGTCCTCGCGTGATGCTCAACGCTGTCTTTTTCCTTATTTTCACCTAATGAAATTAGCCACAGCGCTTTGAAAATTCGAGATACGGCGGATGAATCGGTTTATCCCAATCGGAGTAGCCATGTCAAACTCTTTTTTCATGTTCATGAGATAGGGGCAGGCGGGCAACTCCACGCCGCGCCTTATTTGCTACGGCCTCACGCCGCGGACGCCTCCGCCAGGAGCGAACTACTTCTGTTTCACCGCAATGGCCGATATCTCAATGCGGGCGTTGTTAACCAGGGCTGCCGCTTGGATCGTCGCGCGGGCTGGCTTGGGGTCAGGCATAACACTCCTGTACACCTTGTTCATGTCAGGAAACTCATGAATGTCGGCGAGGTAAACGGTCACGCTGACTACGTCTTTGAGTTCGAAGCCGGCAGCCTTGAGCACTTTCTGGACATTTTCAAGAGCCGCGGCTGTCTCTGGCTCAATTCCCCCAGCCACCAGCTTATCGGACTCGTCGGCACCCTCCTGGCCGGCGATATAGAGAGTATTTCCCGCCACAATGCCATCGCTAAAAGGAAGTCCCTTGGCGGTAGAAAGATTCACCGCTTTATGTTCCTGGCTATAGCCCCGCTGCACTGAAACTCCAGCGGCCAGCGTGATCGCGAAAATCCAAAGCAGCAAGCGAGTAGTTCTGGTCAGCATCGTCATTTTCATTTCCTCGGATGAATGGATTGGCTCTTCCCATCGAACGACAAACAATGTTAGAGTCCGCGCACATATATACATTGCGGAGGAGGAAATGAACAAGTATCGTGACTTTGTGAAATCTCAAAAAATCATAGTATCGCTCCTATCCATCGGCCTTTTCGCCGCTATCTCAAGCGGAGCCAGACTCTTGCGGGCACAGGCAGTCGCCGGAGCAAATGCACCGCAGACTGACACTGCCTTGATTGCGGACTTTCGCAGGGTGGAAGTGGCTTCGGTCTCCGATGCGCTGGAGCAGTTGACCGGCAAGCGTATGTACATGAGTCACCGCATGCATCCGATCTTAACCACAAAGTTCGCCGGCTTTGCCAGGACGGTCTTGCTCAAGAAGGACGAAGGCAACAGCGATCCCGCGGCGTTGAGCGGAATGTTGGAAGCCATTGATGCGGGCTCCGCGGATTCCGTTTACGTAATGGTGGTCGAGGATGGCGAGGACATCGCCGGAATGGGCGGACTGATGGGCACCGCCATGGCTGCGCGTGGCTACGCCGGAGCAGTGATCGACGGAGGAGTGCGCGATGTGGCCTATCTGCGCAAAATTGGGTTTCCGGTGTATGCTACCGGCATTGTGCCGTCGACATCGGTGCATCACTATCGATTCGGAGGATCCCAGATTCCAGTGAAGTGTGACGGGGTAACGGTGAATGCTGGCGACATCGTCGCGGCCGACAGTGATGGCGTGGTCGTTGTGCCGAGGGCTAAGGCGCAGGAAGTTCTGGCTCTGGCTCAACAAATGGACTTCAAAGAGCACTCGATGTATGCCGTGATTGAACAGATGAAATCGATCGTGGAAGCGGTGAAGAAGTTCGGACGGCTGTAGCGGATAAATGAGAGCTTGCACAAAACCGACTTTCATCAGATAATTCGCACTTTCATTTTGTACTTGCCCGATAGTAATCAGTTTCTATGGCTAATACACCAAAGCGAAGCTATAACATTACCGCGCTGCAGCGTGGGTTGCGTCTTCTACACATTTTTAGTGAGTCGCCGCATGGGCTCACGGCGAAGCATGTGGCGCAACGCTCCCGGCTGCCGGTGAGCACGGTCCACCGTTTTCTAGCGAATCTGGAGGGTGCGGGTTTCCTGAACTGTAGCGGAGATGGCGTGTATCACTTGGGAATCGCGTGTTTCGCAATCGGCCAGGCGGCTGTGGGCCAACTCGATATTCGCCGGGTAAGCCTGCCTTACCTTCAGGAATTAAACCGGCAGACCCGCGAAACCATTCATCTGACCGTGCGTCACGGGCTGTCCGCGGTTTATGTGGAGAAACTGGATTCGCCCGAACAGCTGCGCATCTTCTCCCGCATCGGTGCCGCCGTTCCCTTATATTGCACCGCGGTGGGCAAGATCATGTTGGCATACATGCCCGATGCGGAGCGGAAACAAGCACTCCCGCAATTGGGGTTGCAGCGTTTAACGCCCAACACTGCGGGAAATCTTCAGGAGCTTGAAGCTGAACTTTACCGGGTCCGGAAGAACGGTTACGCCTGCGATTTGGAGGAGCACGAACTCCACATACGATGCGTTGCAGCTCCCATCTGGGACCATGCCGGTAGCGTGAATGCCAGCCTCAGCATTACTGCGCCGCTGGTACGCATGCCAGTCACCCGCCTACGTCAACTCGCGACACTTATTCAGACCGCTGGAATGCAAATCTCGCGCGAACTGGGATATCAAACCACTGCATACGGGGCGCCATTGCAAAGACCTGCGCAAGGATCCGCAGCATGATCCGCGGCAGGAGGATGGCAGCGCTGATCGCCGTGGCCTTCACCTGCCTTTCAGCTTGTGCAAAAGAAGATGCGCCCGCGAGCGTATCGACGGCGATCGATGTACAATCCTCGGATTTGCTGGTCCAGCCACCCGCCGCGAACTGGATTTCCTACAACGGGGACTATACCGGCCGGCGCTACAGCGGACTTTCGGAAATCAATCCAGGCAATCTTGTTGGGCTTCGAGCCGAATGGGTTTTTCACGCGCGCAACTCAGGAAGGCTCGAGGTCACCCCAGTAGTCGTGAATGGAATGATGTTTGTGACTGCTGCGAATGATGCTTCCGCACTCGACGCGCGGACTGGGCGAGTGGTGTGGCGCCATTCGTGGCCGATTTCCGAGGGGCTGATCGACGACGCTTCGGGACACATCAACCGCGGAGTCGGGGTTTGGCACAACCGCGTTTACATGGAAACCGACAATGCGCATCTCCTCTGCCTGGATGTGCGCTCCGGCAATCTTATCTGGGACGTGGCATACGCGAATTGGAATAAGAATTATGGTGCGACCAGTGCGCCGCTTGTGGTCAAAGACAAAATCCTTGTGGGCACTTCCGGCGGCGATGACGGCGTGCGCGGCTTTGTTGCAGCCTACGACGCGGTGAGTGGCAAGTTGGCCTGGCGGTTCTGGACGATACCCGGTCCGGGAGAGTTCGGTTCCGAAAGCTGGCCCGGAAAACTCTACCTGCATGGCGGCGGAACAACGTGGATGCCAGGCACCTACGATCCCCAACTCAATACAATTTATTGGGGCACCAGCAATCCAGCACCGGACTTCGATGGCGGCGTCCGCCCGGGCGATGATCTCTACACTGACTGTGTGTTGGCGCTCGATCCAGATACCGGAAAATTGAAGTGGTATTTCCAATTCACACCGCATGATCTTTTCGACTATGACGCGGTCGAAACTCCGATCCTTATCGATGCCATTTACCAAGGCACAGCGCAAAAGCTGCTGGTGCAGGCAAACCGCAATGGCTTCATCTACGTGCTTGATCGCACCAACGGAAAGTTTTTGTCGGCAACGCCATTCGTGGACAAGCTGACCTGGGCGAAGGGAGTCGATGCTCTGGGCAAACCGCTGCGAACAAACATCGAGCCGACAGCGGAAGGAACGCAGGTTTGTCCCGGCTACGCCGGAGCCACAAACTGGTTCGCACCGTCGTACAGCGAGTCCACACATTCGGTTTATTTCATGGCGCTGGAGGAATGCGAAACCTTTTTTTTAAAGCCGCAAACTTTTCAGGAAGGTCGCGAATTTTACTCGACCGGAGTAAAACACATTCCCAGCGAAACTTCGCAGAAGGTGCTGGTCGCATTCAACCTGGATACAAATTCGATTGCCTGGAAATATCCCCAAGCCGGCGCCGGTCGCTCTTCGGGCGGGACCATGGCAACCGCGAGTGGCCTGGTATTTTTCGGGGATGATTCGGGCTCGCTTGAAGCCATTGACGCGCGAACTGGCAAGGCGCTATGGCACTTCAATATGGGGCAGGATGTAAGCGCGTCTCCCATGAGCTATGCCATCGCCGGCAAACAATACGTGGCGATCGCCGCGGGCAGTGACGTTTTTAGCTTCGCGTTACCCTGATGGGTTGTCGATTGTAGATCGCCAAATCATGGATCGTCGATTATGAATGCCGATCTTGAGATCAAATTGTAAGGAGAACGAATATGAACTCGACTTTCACTCGAAGAACTTTTGCAACTCGGTTCGCTTCTGTGCTTTCCGCCTTGGGAGTTACCGCCGCCGTATTGCCTAAACGTGCCTTGGCCCAAAATGCCTCTGCGCAGGATGGCGAAATCCGCAAGCTGAACAGCGAAGGCAAGCCCGGCAGCGAGAAAGACGCTATCATGCCCGTGATTGTTCATCGCGGGTTGATTTATGTCGCGGGACAGGGCGCTCACGACAGTCGAGATGCAAAAGATTGGACGATCGAATCCCACACCACCATGGTCATGGACAAGATCAAGAAGCATGTGGAAATTGGTGGGGGAACCATGGATACCATTCTCACATTGAATGTTTTTCTGGTGAAGATTGAACACTGGGACGGAATGCACAAAGTGTTCTCGACATATTTCCCTCATGGCGGCCCCGCCCGCACAACCGTTGCGGTAGCTGCCCTACCCGGTGATTCGCTGGTGGAAATCAATTGCATCGCTGCAGTCGCTGGCAAATAAGTGGCAACGGAATTCATCTATGCGACTTAACGCAAAGTGGAATCGCCGAAGTTTTCTTGGTGGCGTGGGCGTGATAGCGAGTTCGCTACTAGCGCCACGCAAATTATTTTCCCGAAATCGCGGAGTCGCAGGCGCAAGCACGCCGGTCAGCGGGTTCGGACAAACCGGCAATCCCTACGAAGAACTGGGTGTGGCAACGGTGATCAATTGTGAGGGAACCATGACCATGCTTGGCGGTTCCCTTCCCCACCCAGAACTCGAAGCGGTGATGACCATGGCCGGGCGCCACTTCGTGAGCATCCCAGAGCTAGAAGTAGCCGCAGGCAATCGCATCGCAGAAATGCTCAAGTTGCCCGAAGGTTATACGGCGCTTGTGACCTCGGGAGCAGCAGCGGCGATTCAATCGGGATTGGCGGGCATTCTGACCGGCGGGAAGGAAGACCTTATCCGGCAATTGCCAGATTTAACTGGCATGAAGTCGGAAGTGATTATTCAGAAATCGCATCGCAATCCGTTCGATCACCAGCTGCGATCCACGGGAATCAAGCTGATCGTGATTGAAACCGTGGATCAACTGCGAGCGGCGGTGAATGAGCGCACGGCGATGATGCACTTTTCAACCTTCGCCAACGCTGCCGGACAAATCAAGGTGGACGAGTGGGTCAAGCTGGCGAAGCAATACAACATCCCCTGCATGAACGACGCCGCAGCCGATACACCGCCCGTCTCGCATCTCTGGGACTACACCAACATGGGTTATGACCTTGTGACTTTCAGTGGCGGAAAAGCGATTCGTGGGCCACAGTGCGCCGGCATGTTGATCGGACGCAAGGAACTGGTGGCGAATGCGCTGCTCAACAACAGCCCGCACGAAGATACATTGGGCCGCAGTCAGAAAGTGGGCAAAGAAGAAATCGTAGGCATGGTGAAGGCGCTCGAACTTTTTCTCGCGGAGGACCATGAAGCTCTCGCGAAAGAATGGCAAGCCCGGCTGGAGATAATCTCACGTGAAATCACAAAAGTTCCCAGCGTCAGCACGTCGTATTTCGTTCCGGATATCGCCAATCATGTGCCACACATGAGCATCACGTGGGATGCGAGCCACATTTCATTAACGCCGCAGCAAGCATCGAAGCTGATGCGCAGCTCGAGTCCATCGATTGTGATAGGAACCGGCGAAGGCCGTTCCGGGCTGGCCATGAACTCGTTCATGTTGCAACCCGGCGAAGACAAAATTGTCGCCGAGCAACTTTCGCGAATTCTGCGCGAGCACGCGGCTTAACCGAAGATGACCCGTACCGGAACATGCATTAGGAGAATCTTGGGGCGTACCAAACGCATCACCCACCAAGCTGGATCGAACGACTCACCGCACCGGCATGCGGAGCTTGGACCCTTTTTTCTCCAGCCAGGCGTTGAACTGTTCGATCATCTCCCTGGTCCATGTGGCATCGATCTGACCCGGCGTGTACTTGCCTTCGCGAAGCATTGTATGGCCCCAGTCGTCGATCAGGTGATCCATTTCCGTGTCGTCGGCGACTTTCGCCGCCAGTTGCGGAGGAACAAAAGTGATACCCTCGGGATCGCCGATCGCGATGTCCCCCGGCATTACAGTTACATCTCCAATGCGAATCGGAACATTGATCCCTGTCAGCATGACGTTCTCAAGCGCGGAGGGATCGACACCGCGCGTGTACACCTGAAAGCCTGGAATCTCCTGAATACCAGTGACATCGCGCACCGCTCCGTTGACGATCAAACCGTTATGGCTCTTCGCATAGATGGCCGTCGAGAGATTGTCTCCGACAATAGTGCCGTAGCGAATTTTTCCGAACAGATCAACCACCAGAACATCGCCGGGTTGCAAGATGTCAATGATCCAGGAGTTCTCGTCTCCAATGCGATTTTCTTTTTTGCCGTTAGCTCGAATCACCGAATCCACATCAGGACGTTGCGGCATGAAAACAGCCGTCACTACGCGGCCCACAAGCCGCTGTCCCGGATTGATCACCTTCCAGCCTCCGTCGAACTGGTTCTTGTAGCCGGCATCCTGCAGAACATCCCACGCCTCATCAGCAGTAACGTCTTTCAGCCGCGCCAGCACCGAATCCTGCACGTTCGGACGTCCATCCGGAAAACGGTCGCCCTGCCATGCCGGTGTGAATTCAACCCGTTGGCCTTTCGAGAAGAGGTCGAGTTGCGCATGGGCCGGCACGGCCAGCGGGAGGCAACTTACAAACGCTGCAAGAAGAGCTGCTCTGTTCATAGGGCTCCGGTAAGAATCTCAGGAATGAAAACGAGTTTCATCGCGAGCGCGAAAATATCACATGGCTGTCATCGTAGCAATATTGGGAGTTCACGATGAACGCCGCGAGAACGAGCCATGTCCGCTGGTTGCTGGTGTTCTGGCTGTTCGTCCTCAGCGCAGTGTCGTACCTCGATCGCGTTAATATTTCCATCGCCGGCGGATCGATCGCCGAGGCCTACCATCTCAGCGATATACAGCTGGGCCAGGTGTTCAGCGCCATGCTGGTCGGGTACGCAATCTTCCAGACCATCGGTGGCAGGCTGGCTGATCGCTTCGGGCCGCGCCGCGTGCTCGCCGGAGGCGTGGCATGGTGGGGAGTATTCACCGCGCTGACTGCCATGGTCCCCGCAAATATCGCAGGCGCACTTTTTATTTTTGTCGCGGTCCGCTTTCTTTTGGGCGCAGGTGAAGCCGTGATCTATCCCTCCGCGAATCAATTCATCGCCCGCTGGATTCCAACCACGGAGCGCGGTATTGCGAATGGATGGATCTTCGCCGGGGTGGGAGCAGGAGCCGGCCTTACGCCGTTGATCGTCACTTACATCATGGTTCATTACGGCTGGCGATCGTCATTTTGGGTATGCTCCATCATCGGATTCGCAGTCGGCGCGGTGTGGTTTGTTATCGCTCGCGATACTCCCGCTGAGCACCCTAAAATCTCTGCCTCAGAGTTGGCGTTGATTCGTTCCGGGCTGACACAAGCGAACGACAAAAGTGATCCGAAAGCGCTCGTGCCCTGGGGGCGCGTAATGAAAAGCAAAGAAGTCCTTGCTGTCACGCTCAGCTATTTTTGCTATGGCTATGTGGCGTGGATTTTCTTCAGTTGGTTCTATCGCTATCTCGCCAAAGTGCGCGAGCTGGATTTGAAGGCGAGCGCGTTCTATACCATGCTGCCGTTTCTCGCCATGTTAGTGTGCTGTCTCTTGGGAGGAACCATCAACGACCGGCTCACAAAGCGGCTTGGCCCTCGCGTCGGGCGCTGTGGCCTTGCCGCAGTTGCGATTTTGATAGCCGGAATATTCATCGCTCTTGGATCCCAGGTTCAGAGTGCGCGGCTGGCCAGCGTTGTGCTCGCAGGCGGAGCAGGCGCGCTGTACCTGTCCCAAAGTTCTTTCTGGTCGGTGACGGCCGACATTGCCGGCGCGTCTGCGGGTTCGGTCTCGGGCTTCATGAATATGGGAAACCAGATTGGAGCGGCTCTTACAGCTTCTCTCACTCCCTGGATCGCCGCACGATTCGGTTGGACGACCTCATTCCTAGTGGCGGCTGCGTTGTGCGTGGTGGGCGCATTGAGCTGGCTGGTGGTGGATCCATCGCGACAACTCAGAGTTTCTGCGGTCAATGCTGGCGCGGCGCAGATTAAAAGTTCCAAATATGTGTCGGATCAGTCTCCCAATAGATTACCCGCGGCTCGTACGAGTTCGTGAAATCACAATTATGTCGACCCTGAACGTCAAATCAAAAACCGCTTGTATGTGGGACCTGGTGAGTCTCGGCGAAGTCATGCTCCGCCTCGATCCCGGCGATGGGCGCATCTCCACGGCGCGCCATTTTCGCGCGTGGGAAGGTGGAGGCGAATACAACGTGGCTCGCGGCCTTAGGCGCTGTTTCGGCATGGACACGGCGATTGTCACGGCCCTCGCGGACAATCCAATTGGACGCCTCGTCGAAGACCTGATGCTGCAGGGAGGCGTTAGTCAGAAATATGTGCGCTGGGCCCCCTTCGACGGCGTGGGACGCACGGTCCGCAACGGCCTGAATTTTACCGAGAGAGGCTTCGGTCTGCGCGCTCCAGTCGGATGTTCGGATCGCGGCCATACCGCCGTCTCACAACTGAAGCCCGGCGAAATCGATTGGGACCAAATCTTCCGCAAAGACGGGGCACGCTGGTTTCACACCGGTGGGATATTTTGTGCGCTCTCGGAGACCGCGCCGCTGGTCGCTGAGGAAGCCATGAAGGCGGCGAAGCGGTCGGGCGCAATCATTTCTTACGATCTGAACTACCGTCCGTCGCTGTGGAAGTCGATTGGAGGAAAATCCAAAGCTCAGGAAACCAACCGCCGGCTTGCACCGCTCATCGACGTGATGCTGGGGAATGAAGAAGACTTCACCGCCGCTTTAGGCTTCGAGGTGAAGGGTCTCGACGAACACCACTCCAAGCTCGACCCGGCCGGCTTCAAAGAGATGATCGAAAGAGTCGTGCAGGATTTTCCCCAACTTTTCGTGATCGCTACGACTTTGCGGAATGCGAAGAGCGCGACCGTGAATGACTGGGGAGCGATGTGCTACTACGATGGCGCCTTCTACCAGGCGCGGGTTCGCGAGAATCTGGAGATATACGACCGCGTCGGCGGAGGCGACTCCTTTGCCTCAGGATTGATTTATGGATTTCTATCGGGGAAAGAACCGCAGTGGTCGGTCGATTGTGGCGCAGCCCACGGCGCGCTGGCCATGACCACGCCCGGCGACACCACAATGGCTACGCTGGAAGAAGTGTTGCAAGCGATGAAGTCGCAAACCGCGCGCATCGCACGCTGAACGAGACAAACCTATGACCATCGAGGACGTGATTCGCAGGATCGGCGAGATTGGCATCGTGCCCGTGGTGCGGGCGGCAACAGCCGAAGACGCAACTCGGGCTGTTGAAGCTATCTGTGCCGGGGGAATTCCGGTTCTCGAAATAACCATGACTGTTCCCAACGCAATATCTGTGATCAGCCATGTCGTACGAGAACACGGCAGGACGACACTCATCGGGGCAGGCACCGTTACGACGGCCGAACAAGCTGAGCAATGTATTCGCGCCGGCGCCGAGTTTCTGGTAAGTCCGGGGCTTTCGACCCGCGTGCTCGCAGTGGCGCAGTCCTGTGCCAAACTAGCAATCCCCGGTGCGCTCACGCCCACAGAACTCATGCATGCTCAGGACAATGGCGCCAAGCTGATCAAGATTTTTCCTTGCGGCAACGTTGGCGGCCCCAAATATTTGCAGTCCTTGAAAGGTCCCTTCCCCAATGTTGCCCTGATTCCAACCGGCGGAGTGAACGTCTCCAATGCTGCCGGTTACATTGCCGCTGGGGCGTTTGCTCTCGGAATAGGTGGGGATCTAGTGAATGCCGCCGCTCTGCGCGATGGGAATCTGGCGAAGATCACGCAAGCGGCCAGCGAACTTGTGCTGGCGGTACATGCAGCGCGCGAACTGCAGAAAAGCATCTGAATAGGTCTGCATCGCGGATCACCTCATGGGCTCGGCAGGCCTGTCGGTACCTACTGGGGCGCAGCCCGAAGAAACAACAATCCTTCCACCCGGCCAGCATCTTCTGTTATACGATCAAAAGAGATCTCTCGGCGTGAATCCGAAAAACGCACATCCTTCAGCAAAAACTTGTGCACCGCATACGAAATCTCATCCGAGTCATCGATCCTCTCCACGTAGGTGACGCCTGCAACCACGTACAAATGTGAATTCCACATCATCAGTGGCGCGCGCTTCTCCCTGAGCATATAAATCAGGTGACCTGCATTCACCTGGTCCGGCGTCAAATATTCTTCCGTTATCATGATCGGGCGGCCATCGCTTAGCAGATGCCTCCCCTGCAGCTTCCCGGCAATGTCCTTCAAGGACTTTGGATCAGCCGACTCCACGCTATCCTCCAGCGCAGAATCCTTCCCGCAGCATATTTCTTTATCGTTGAAAACAATTTCCAGGGATGTTACCAGCACATCGGATGAATGCGTAGTCCGCGCCGTCAACGAAGGCAAATCATGAATGCGCAGCTCCTGTTCAGGATAAGTGACTTGCCCATTTGCAAGGCAACCAGCCGCGAGGCACGCTACGGCAACGTACCCAGCCCGAAAAAATATAGACCTCGCCATTTGCTCACCCAACTCCCTGTGATCCCCAGTGTCCTCTGTGTTTAAAGCTTTTCCTTACCCGGAACGCCCTTACTGCGACGTTTTAAATTCCATGTTCTCATCGACCGAAAGCTGTGCGGGCAGCCCGGAGCCGTCGTCTCCAGAACGTGTAGCCACCACCCGAAATCCATCGGAATCGGTTTCGATCTCGTAGCGATAAGGCGGACGCTGTCGCATCACCGTAATGTAATTATCCGAGATCAGATCCTCCAATGAGGCATATTTCCCTTCGGTCGCGTAGTACCGCCGCTCGGACGTGGCAATACTGATCAAGTCAGCCTTTACGCCTGTTATGTCGATGGCAGCCTTCGGGTTGTTCGCTCCGGCGGCAGCCGAAGCGCTCTGCGCCTGCCGGGAATAAACATACATACCGAGAGCCAGTGCAACGACTGCAGCGAGTAATCCGAACACGCGGCCCATAGGTCCCTCCAGCATCAATTGCACCGCGAAACCCGCTCGCCCACAAGTAACCACAGGGCATGAGCCTCCAGCGACCCCTGAGAACTCGAATTTGCGATTTTTTGAAAGGGCGTGGCTACTTGTAAAAAACTTAAATTCAAGCACAGGCTCGGGAAGGGCACGACTTTAGTCGTGCCGCTAAGCACCGTAGGCGGATATTTATGAAATGAGGGTCACCACCCCTTAACAATTTTTCTCCCAACCCCCACATTTCCTTTCTACTTCCCACAAAACTCCGCTATCCTCTACCCGGATGACCTCGCTGCCCCTTTCCGAACTTCTCGGCGCCACGGTGTATGACCCGTCCGGCGCGGCATCCGGACGCGTGCGCGAAGTCACCCTCGCCCCGCAGGAAGACCGCGACCGCATCGCCTCCTTCATCGTTAAAACCAAGTCCGGTGTCCGCGTCCTTCCCTTCTCTGCCGTCTCCACCATCGACGCCAATATCCATGCCTCCACCAATCCATCCGACTGGCCCGCTGCCAACGGCTCTGAAGGCCTCTTCCTCCTCGACCGCGATCTCCTTGATCAGCAGGTAATCGACATCAACGGCCGCAAGGTCGTTCGCGTCAACGACGTCGAATTGCAAATCGACTCCGTCCTCGAAGGTGCGGCCGCCCACACCACTTTGCGAGTTACTTCGATCGACATCGGCGCCCGTGGCGCTGTCCGCCGCCTGCTACGGGGCCTCGCACCGCGCGCTGCTCTCGAGGTTCTAGTCCAACGGATCCCTCCCCGCACCATCCCCTGGAGCTTCGTCGATCTCATCGAGACCGATCCCGCGCGCCGCATCAAACTCAAAATTTCTCACGACGGCCTGGCCAAGCTCCATCCTGCCGACATCGCCGACATCGTCGAAGACCTCGCTCCTGACGAGCGCGAAGCCGTCTTCCGCACCCTCGATGAAGATGTCGCCGCCCAAACCCTTGAAGAAGTCGCGCCCGATATCCAGAAATCGATCGTCGAATCTCTCGACTCCGAACGCGCCGCCGACATCGTCGAGGAGATGGATCCCGACGCAGCGGCCGACCTGCTCGGCGATCTCTCCCAGGATCGCACCGAACAGATCCTCGTCGAGATGAAGCCCGAGGAGCGCCAGGAAGTCGTCGAACTCCTCGAACACCGCGAAGAAACCGCCGCCGGCCGCATGACCACCGAGTTCCTCGCTCTCCCCGTCACCGCCTCCGTCGAGAATGCCATTAGCGTTATGCGCGAGTTCGAAGGCGGCATCGAAACCGTCAACACCATCTACCTGGTCGACTCCCGCGGCACCCTGGCCGCCGCCGTTCCTCTCATTAAACTCGTCCTCGCCAAGCCCGACACTCCGCTCCTGTCCCTAACCCAGGAACCGCTAATCTTCACCCAAAAAGAAACCAGCGACAATGAAGTAGCCGAACTCTTCGACAAATACAATCTTGTAACCCTCCCTGTAATCGACGAACACCGCAAGCTGGTAGGCGTAGTAACCTCCGACGACGTAATCACCATGCTCCGCGCCAAACTATAAGCCCTACCCTGTGAAACCCCGTGCCCTCTGTGGTCAAAGATTTTGATTTTTGACTTTGACGTTGATCTTCACTACCTCTAGCCCTTGGACCCATGACAACTGTTTATAATCATCACTTCTCAGGAGAAACCTTTGCCCTTCGACGACCTACGCCAATGGATCGCCGCCCTCGACCGTGCCGGCGAACTAAAGCGCATCAAAACCGAAGCAGATCCAATCCTGGAAATCGCCGAAATCACCGACCGCATCAGCAAGTCGAAGACCGGCAAACCTGGCGGCCCCGCCCTACTATTCCAAAACATAAAAAATCACCCCAACTCACAACTCCTCATCAACCAGTTCGGCTCCGAAGCTCGCATGAAGTTAGCTCTCGGCGTCAGCTCATTCGACGAATTTGCCGACCGCATCAAAATGTTTCTCGACGTCAAATCCCCCCAGGGTTTTCTCGACAAATTAAAAATGCTTCCGCTCCTAACCGAAGCCGGAAAATTCTTCCCCAAAACCGTAGCCACCGGCCCCTGCAAAGAAGTCATCAAGCACGATAATTTTTCTCTTCTCGACTTCCCCATCCTGCAATGCTGGCCGCAAGATGCCGGCCGCTTCATCACCCTCCCCTGCGTCACCACCCGCGACCCCAAAACCGGCAAAAGAAATCTCGGCATATACCGCCTCCAGGTCTACGATGGCCGAACAACTGGCGCGCATTGGCAGCGGCAGAAAGTAGCAGCCGAACACTACCGCCAAGCCCTAAGAAACGCCGAAACCGGATCTGTCGAAACCACCACGAAAAAGGGTGCCCCAATTCTCGCTTCTTTTGCGAGAAGTGGAAACGATGCAGCCGTAGATCTAATGGCCCGCACCTCTGGAGGCCAAATTCTCTCAAACAACCCGACAGGCCGCATGGAAGTAGCCGTAGCCATCGGCACCGACCCCGCCGTAACTTTCTCCGCCATAGTCCCCGCTCCTCCCGATGTCGAAGAATATTTAATCGCGGGCTTCCTCCGCGCCGCTCCCGTCGAATTAGTGAAATGCGAAACCGTCGACCTCGAAGTCCCCGCCTCCAGCGAAATCGTCCTCGAAGGCTACGTCAACCTCGACGAACTCCGCACCGAAGGCCCCTTCGGCGATCACACCGGCTTCTACTCTCTCGAAGATCTCTACCCGGTCTTCCACGTGCAATGCATCACCCACCGCAAAGATCCGATCTACGCCACCACCATCGTCGGCAAGCCCCCCATGGAGGACGCCTACATGGGCAAAGCCGTCGAACGCGTCTTCCTCCCGCTGATGCGCCTCACCATCCCTGAATTGATCGACATCAATCTACCCATCGAAGGCGTCTTCCATAACCTGATGATCGTCTCCATCCGCAAGTCCTATCCCGGTCAGGCCCGCAAAGTAATGAACGCCATCTGGTCGCTGGGACAAGCCATGTTCACAAAAGTCATCATCGTGGTCGATGAAGACGTAGACGTGCAAAATATTCCCGACGTAACCCTCAAAGTCCTAAACCACATCGACCCCGAACGCGACATCCAGTTCACGCTAGGCCCCATCGACTCCCTCGACCACGCCAGCCGGCTAGCCAACTACGGCTCCAAGATGGGCATCGACGCCACCCGCAAATGGCCCACCGAAGGCTTCACCCGCCCCTGGCCCGATGAAATTGTTATGGATGCGAAGACGAAAGCGCTGGTAGACAGTAAATGGAAGGCGCTGGCGAAAGAACTGGGAATCGAGTAGCCCGTTACAAGGAAGAGGGTGCCCCACTTCTCGCTTCTTTTGCGAGAAGTGGGAACACAACGAGGGTGGCCCATCCTTTGCGCTTTTTGCAACGGATTGGGCCTTCCCAATTGCGAACCGCTTAGGATTTTGACTTAGATTTTCGCTCCATGCGAGCCTGCTCTTACCTTACAGTTTAACCATGCCGAAGGGCCTGAAGCGCTATTACGGGCACGAGTATCTTCACTTTCTCACCTGTAGTTGCTACCATCGCCAGCCCTGGCTAGCAACGGCGCACCGCCGCGACCTTTTCCTGCAAATCCTTGAAGAAGTTCGTCAACGCTATGATTTCGTCGTAGTGGGATATGTGGCAATACCAAACCACATATCCATCTGCTGATCAGCGAACCGGAGCGAGGCACTCAGTCTACCGTGATGCAAGTTCTAAAACAGTGCTACGCGCGGCCGGTTCTCGCAAGAAAGAAGACGAAGAACCAGACGCAAGGTAATTCATGGCCCGACGAGCCGCAGCACGTGTGGCAGCGCCGCTTCTATGACTTTCATGTGTGGAGCGAACGCAAGCGCGTGGAGAAGCTGCGCTACATGCACCGCAATCCCGCAAAAGATGGATTGGTGCAAGCGCCAGAACAATGGCGTGGAGCAGCTACCGTAGTTATGCGTATGGTGAGGAAGGCATGGTGAGAATCAATCAGTGGCCTGTGGCAGAGATGAACTTTCACCCGGCAGCATAAGCAAAATCCGCTTGCGCTGGGGATCCCACCTTTTGCAAGAATGCAAAGGATGGGCATCCGCGACCGGCCTGCTAGGGTCGCATAGCATCGCTGCATACTTTTAGTGGTTGTTCCATTGCATCAAGAGCGGCTCGCGCCTGATTGACTTCGGTCAATATGTGTCCCTTGTCTCCCGAGTTCTGCGCTGCCTGTACGGCGTATTTTGCATTGTTGTACTGTCAAGATCACCGGCATGGCTGTCTGGTAGTTTGTAGCCTGTGTGTGCGGGTTTTCCGAACGCGTGTCTTGGCCGCTTGCTGCTAAGACGATGATGGAGACGATCACCAAGGTCGTTCCTGCTAGTGCTCGCTGTAGCTGCATTTGTGTTGAGAACCTCGCTAGTCCACATTGACGATAGAATCCGAAACCCCATTTTGGCAAAGAGCGCACAGGGCGGGGTGGCCCATCCTTTGCGCTCTTTGCAAAGGGTGGGACATTCCCAATTACGAACCGCTTAGGATTTGGACTTTAATATTCTCTCGATACAACGTCACTCCTACCTGACAGTTTAAACGGCCACAAGTGCAAACTTTACAACGACACTTACCGATACCTAGGAAGAAGATCAGCTCGCCGGAGCGGCTGGCGTTTTCCCCGGCTTAGCGGTCTTGGTTGAACTAGCCGGAGTGCTTGCCGTGCCCTGCGCGCCACTAGAGCATCCCGAACTGGACAACTTACACCAAAGCTGATTGATGTTCAGCCCAACGCCTATCCGGTAATAATCCCGGTTCGGCTGCCGCAACGGCAGCACAATGACGCTAGGTGACGGCACGGTCACCGTCGTAGGCGGAGTTGCAAGAATCAACGGTGGCAGATTCTGGTTACTCTGCAGACGTATGTAGGACGAACCGAAAAGGTACAACCATGAAGAGCTTCCAGTAGGTATCGGTAATATTCCGTCCATCTTGAAAACCACCCCGCGCAGGTAGCCACCGGTCACCGAAGAATCTTGCCCCAAAGTCGCATCCAGCGCGGCATAGGCCGTCGAACAGCTGCCGGAGCTGCCGTCACACGTTCCAAACGTCCACGGATACGTAGTGCGAAGCCCCGCACCATACTTCAGAAAGAAATTGGAACGATCCTGATTGGCAAAGGCTATGTCCGTGTACCCGCCCGGAGGCCCACCTGCAAGGCAGGTTGTTGGTTTCGCAGCCGTATTCAGCGATAGGGCCGGGCTGTAGCCGTTTGCCGCGGAGAAACGGCTAGCTAGTTCCGAACACTCCACGGTTCCTGCTGCCGGCACGACAAATGTTATCGGAGCATTCTGCGATGAAAGTGGAGTGGTAGCCCCCAGCCCCGCGACGATACTCCAGTTCTTGCCAATTTGGTATTGTGGTCCGAAAACATAATCGAATACCTGTCCAACATTAGAATAGTCGTAAGTGGTAAGTCCCGTGGGATTTGAAATAACGCTAACCACTCCGTTAGTCGCTGCCTGCGGTGCGCTGGTAAGTCGAATCCTTCCCCAGCCGCTAAAACCCTTTGCAACTGGACCTCGATAGAACATATTCAGGAACGCATTTGTCGTTTGTGACTGAGCGCTATAACCTGAATACTCCGCGCCGCCGATCACAATCAGCACCGCCGGACTTTTTACTACCTGCTCATTGCTCAACGGGCCGTAGGTCGTAGAGCCACCACTAGTAATAATCGATTGGGCCACAATCTTATCCCCAACATTAGATTGGAACGAAGCCGTGCCGCTGGTGAACTTTCCGTCCGTGCCAGCCGTTCTCATCTCACCGTTCGGAGCATCATTCACACAGATCCGGATGGTTCCACTGGTTGCGTTCGGAACAGTCCCCGAATACCGTGTCATATTGCCCGCATCGGTCGTAATACTTAGCGTCGGCGCGGTCCCTGTTTTCCCGGCATCTTTGGCGCAACTCGGCGGCGGGGGGGTGTTGCTAGCTGCAGGCAAAGCGGGAGTTGCTGGCGGAGTAGGCGCTGCTGATGGAGCGGGGGTTGTTGATGGAGTAGGAGTTGTTGATGGATTGGTTTGTGCGGGGCTAGTCTGTCCAACTGCAATCAGCGCACAGCAGAACAGCCATACACTTAGTGCACACCTTACACACACGTTAGCGCGCATATATACTCCTTAGTTCACAGTGTAGACTTCCCAACAACCGGCGATACGCCGGTGCTGCCAACCGAGGTTCACAACCGTAGTTATTTGCGTCGGAGCGCAGTTTCAGCCTGATACACCACTCCTGTGCACGCAGCTCGCCCTTAGCTGATGCCCGCACTATTCCGTCTATTTTTGGGGAAAGCAGCAGCAAGGATTACTGATGCTAACTGAATCCGTCGCCCCCCGGCGAATCCTGTTGCTGAAGTTAGATGTAACCTAGGACAGAACTAAGTACGTGTCAAACACAAAAGTAATATGACAAGTTACACAGTTGATACTCGCATTTGTCAGCTATTAATAATCTGTGCCAGCAGCGGCGTAGCCGGGTACCCCAGGTCTCGCCTCTTTTGCGAGACCTGGGACTACCCACCCTTAATCCGCCCCGCTCACCCACCGCGAACTCATCAACCCCCAAGCCTCCCAATACTTCCCCAGCTTTCCGCTTCTCGGATTCCCGTGCAAACACATCTTCGCCGTCTTCCGCCCGTAAATCGCCTCCACCGGAATCACAAACCACGCCTCGCACGGAAACACGAACGCCACCACAAAATCGATCTCCGACGCCTCATAAAAAACTACTTCCCCATTCGCGTTCCTCTGCAAATTCACCATGTACGACCCATACTGCAGCGCACTCGACGATTTCACCTGCACCCGCCACAACCGGCTTCCCGTATCCACAATAAAGTCATAGCGCCGACTGTCCCCATAAGGCTTCGCCGTGGCAAACCCCTTCTGCGTAGCCTTCACCATAAACATCATTTCCGCCAGCTCCCCGCGCTGCTTGCTGCTCATGCCCTGTGTAGAGCGGGCGCCCGCGCCCGCTGCCTTTGACTTTGTCCTTGCTGTTGTTTCTGATCTTGCTGTTGTTTCCGCTTTTGCTCTTTCCGTTAACATCGCCATACTTACGACTCCACTTTTCTCATCGCTCGAATGATCCCGTTTTCGCCCGAAAACACGAACGGCGCAGACCGGGATGGCCTGCGCCGCTGTTTCGATTCTATACAACCATTATATCATATTGCATAGCCCAACTGTGACATGTTAGCTCACTTTATTTCTCCCAGCGAATCAACAACTTGATCAAAAATCCCGCCTCTCCGCCTCTTGACAAGATTTTGGCACCCGGCTCTCAGCGCGCAGAACTCTTGCGTCGTTGAAAATATCCCATCGCATGCCGCTGCTCATCCTCAAGCGGTAGTTCGCGAGGAAGAATTTCCCGCAGCGCCCAATCAATGCGGTCAACCGCCTCCGAGATCATGCGCTTCAATTGCCGGTCTTCGGTTGCGTCCACCGAAAGCGAAATGGGGCTTAGAGCATTCCGGATGTGATGATTCATCTCCGCGATCACCTGCATCCGCGCCATCGTGAGTCGGTGCCGCTCCCGGCTGATCTGCACCAGCTTCGCCGTCAGGCAACTCACAATGAGAGCCGAAAAGCCCTCCGCGAGCAGTCTCTCGTGGGAACGGCCAATATCCGGCACCAGGATGGAGTGCATGAGTTCGGTCGCCAGAAAAGACACGACGCCCACCCCGATCGCCGCACCCAGAACGAATCGCCACGAAGTCGGCTCCATGCGTAGCGTTTTATCTTTCGTCGCTATTCCGCGATGCGTCGTCGATCTCGGCCTGATTATCTCAGGGGATGTACTAGTGTTCAGCATGTTGTCTCCTTAGCAGCGCATGCAGCCTTGACTGCCGCGATGGAATCACGGCGTTCATCACGTTCGAGAATCTGATTCAATTGCATAACCAGTTTCAGCAGCTCATCGGGATCTTTAGCCTCGATCACGGCGCTGCACACATCTTTCCAGTACTCGCGCGGTTCTTCAGTCATTTGTATTCCTTTGGGATTGCAACTTTCCACGGAAGATTGCGAAGTGCGCTCAGCCGTGGTCGAGCAATGGAGGTCACTGTTGCGCAGAAATCGCAGCCAGACGAGAGAAGAGGCTGGAGGCTCAGCCGATTGGAGGCGGACGTGTGTAACACGAGCCGTACGTCGCATTTGCAATAATCGACTCGCGGCTGCTGATCAAACGCGGCGAAGCTGAGGGAAGTGGCGCAGCGAGCAGCGCGCTGGGAACAGGAACCCATGCACACTCCTCGTGATCAAAACATTGTGCGTGAATGCGAACCGCGCGCAAGCTGACGGATAGGTTCACCGAAGTGCTGGCAAAGTTGGGTGAAACGTATCGGGATAACAATGCGCACAATGCGCACACACAAATAATTGTGGCGGCTAATTTGCAATTGGTTTTCAGAAATGGTCGAGTCGAAGACACGCCGGGCACCTGCTTTATATCTGGATGAGTCCTTCAACCATTTGGTTACCCGCCAACAATATTTTTTCGCACTTTCGGTATACTGGAAGTGTATGCCAGTCCTGAAAAATATCGCCGCCATTGCCAAAGGCATGAGCATCACCTTTATGGAGATGTTCCAGCCCACCACGGTTGAAAATTATCCTGACGGCAAAGGTCCACTCAAAGGAGCCCGCGTCGAAGCCCGCTTCCGCGGCGCTCACGTCCTGCAGCGCGACGAAAATGGATTAGAAAAATGCGTGGCCTGCTTTTTGTGCGCCGCCAACTGTCCCTCGAATTGCATTTATATCGAAGCCGCCGACAACACCGCCGAACACCGCGTAAGCGGCGCCGAACGCTACGCCAAGGTCTACAACATCGATTACAACAGGTGTATTTTTTGCGGGTATTGCGTGGAGGCTTGCCCTACGGATGCGATTACACATGGGCATGGGTTTGAGCTGGCGACGTTTAATGCGAGCACGCTGGTTTACCGAAAAGAGCAGATGCTCGCGTCGCGGCCGGCGCATATGGGAGATAACGTTGTGTTCAATCAGGCTGATGTGGATGGCGGGGCTCCGGCGCAGATGGAGGCAGGGAGTTAGGGTTCAACGCTTCGCGTTTGTTGATTCACAGTTTGCTTCGGATGCATTTAAGGGACGCGGTTGCGTCCCTTTTTTGTTTGTTTTCATCGCCAACCGCTTGACGCGGAGGGGGCATCTTCTTCTGCATGATTCGAAAATTACAATCCGGGGAGTATCGGCTTTATTCGCGCAAGAAAGATGTTAAGACTGGGAAGCGGAAAAATCTTGGGACGTTTGGTTCGAGGGCGGCGGCGGAGAAGCATGAACGGGCGGTGCAGTATTTTAAGAGAGCTTGAGGGCGGCTGGAATTCTCTCGTGCTTCCGGGTCTGTCGGTGCTATAGGGATCCTTCGACTGCGCATGATCGGCCTTTGGCCGATCATGCTTCGCTCAGGATGACAGACTCTAGAATGTGGTTACCAGGCGGAAGGTGTATTGGCGGGCTGGGCCGATTGCGTTGCCGGAGAAGAGGCCTCCGAAGTCGATTACTTCAAGAGTGTTGCTTAGGTTTGCGACGTCGGCCTGAAAGCGTACTGAATGTTTTTCGTGTTGATAGACATCGACGCCCAGCGAAGCATTTTGCGTGAAGTACGGGTTTATGCGACCGAGATTAAAGTTGAGGTGATTGACCACCACCTGACCGTATTCCGTGGCATATTGCTGCGGAGTTAGATCCGGTTGAAAGGGCAGTCCGGTATTGTAATCGGCTCCGACGGCGAACCACACGCGCGGAGCCACCTGATTGCGGACGCGGCCGCGCACCGTGTTGCGCTGATCCTGGGAGTCGGGAAAATGCCCGGTGGTCGGATTGATTGCGTCATCTCCCAAGAACAATCCGCCGGTCACTGGGAACCACGCATTGCCAACAATCCAGGAATAGCTGGCGAAGCCGGAGAATCGCCCCCATTGCTGAACTTCGAGCTTGGCCTCCGCGCCGTAGAGGATGGCGTGGTCAAATGCGACAGGGAAACTGATTCCGGTGCTCAGAATTTGGGAGTCGTCGGCGTAATTGTTTACGTCACGGCGGAACGCATTGCCATCGAAGCGCAGCTTCCCAAGGAATGCTTTCGTGAGTCCCCATTCATAATAGTTGCCGTGGGAAGGCTGGACCGGCAACTGCACCGCCGGAACGCTGTTGTCGATGGCCTCCGCGGCTGGAGAACTGGCTAAAAGTATGTTTTCGAAGGATGGCGTCTGGAAGATACGGTCATAGGAGAAGTGAACATTTATGCCGGCGGAGGGGAAGTACCGCGAAACCGCGAGCCGCGGACTCACCGCATTCTGATTCACCAACAACTGGTAATGATCCCAGCGCAGGCCGGCATCGATCGACCAGTTGCCGAGCCGGATAGCATCTTCAACATAGGCCGATTGTTCAAGATCCGGACGGTTGGCCTGGAAGGCAAAGCTTATCGCGCCGGAATCCAGGATCCCCAGATTGATAGGACATTGAGGATCGTTAGGATTTGCGCAATCAGGTATGAAGTAGCTGGTGTTTTCGTGCAGGAATATGTTGTCGGTTTCGATGCCCGCTTTAAATTCCTGATTGTGATGATGAACGGAGACACTGCTGTTGAAATAGATTTCCTTGAAGTCGTTGTGATTGCTGGCATTGAGAGGCCAGGAGTTCTGGTTGGAATAAAAGTCGGTGGAGTTATCGCGGGACATTCCGTGCACTACGCCGATCGCGTCGGAAGAAAACATGTGCTGGTAGGAAATGCTCCCCATGGTTTCAAAGTTGTCGCCGGTCTGGAGCTGGCCGCCGGGAACAAAAACACAATCGCTGGGTTCGTCGGCGGGGGGAACGGGCGGGCAGCCGATGGTGTTGTTCTGGTTCGGTAAATATGCCCCGTTCTGCTGCACCAGTTCGTTGGGGATTTGATAGCGCGCGAGTTCATGGCGGACGATCATGGTTATACGGTCTTTCGGCGTGAGGTCGCGCTCATAGCTGACCGAAAAATTGGCGATGGTGCCGTTGTTGGTGTAATTTTCGGGGACTACCGGGTTGAGATAATGGCCGGTCATGTTGCCGGAGGCGCTCAAGCCAAACGTATTCTTGCCCGAGGTGTATTGGTCCTGGGTATTAATTCCGGCCGTGTCATAGGTGCCGCCGAACATGGTGAGCTGACCATGAAATCCCGGGTCCTGGTTTTTTAGAGTGTTGACTTCGACCACTCCGCCCATCTTCCGGCCAAATTCCGCGGGCACGCCGGCGGTGTAAATCTCGATGGATTCGATGTCATCGGCTTCGGCGGGCTCCGCGCCGAAGCTGGGAGAACGGTTGTCGGTAAGCGGAATGCCGTCGACCACAAATTGTGTCTGATATTCCGATCCGCGGGGATGGAGAACCGCATTGCCTTCGTAGAGCCAACCCGGTTCGGAGTTCACAAGATCCTGCATGGAGCGGCCGGGCAGAGACGTCAGCCGGTTCTGAATTGCCTCGACGCCGATTTCATTGACTGAACCGGCGCGATAGGGGTCCACCAATGTGGCGGATGCGGTGACGTTCGCCGACTCGGAAACGGTGGCCACCTTCAGCCGAATCGTGCGATCCAGAGGGAGAGCGGAACGTATGTCCAGAGGCTCGGAAACCTTGGCGAAGGATGGGGCTTCAATCTTCACTTGATAAATGCCATAAGGCAGGCGCCTGGCATCCAGGTTGCCCTGATCATCGGTCGTCAAGACAGAGCGATACTGGTTGGCCTCGCTGACGAGCTCAACCGTGGTCTTCACGCCTACTCCAGAGGGATCGGTGACAGTTAGACGCAGTTCCCCGGTGAAGCTTTGCCCAAACATCGGAAGAGTCCAAAGAAGTCCGGCGATGATTAGTGCTTTCTTCATTTTTAAGTATCACCCAATTGGATTGGCTACAAAGTATGCAAAATGCTTCACTTCTGGATAGCTGCTACGGGGCAGCGTGGCATTCTTTTCAGTTGTCGCTCTTAAAGAGCGCGTGAGAACTCGGTGCCGTCCCCTTCGGAGCCTGTAGCGTATCCTTACTTTCGCCCCTCCAGGGCTCGTTCTCGCTCCACTTTCAACTCAGGGCTTACGCCCTGGGCTGCATTCTTGCGCCGCTTCGCGGCTGAACAACTTTCCCCGCACTTACGTGCGGGGCTATCACATGCCGTCCCTGTCGGGACCGGCATGCGGCAGTTGTGTAACAACTCTTCACCCAAAATTTAGTTCTCATGCTCACGGGTAAAAACCTGCATGAAGAGGCATTTCCGCAGAAGTGACCTTCGTACTCTGCCGCCTCTTCTTAAATTTTTCGTCTTGGCGCCAAGCAGGCGATAATTTGCTGCCAGGCAAAAGGGGAACGTTACTTACGGATATTCCTTTGGGGTGGGATTTGTTCAGACAATATTTTTCCCGCTCTGGTCTCACTCACTATTTAGTAACGAGATGACCCGGGTGGTTTTGATTGAACGCGCCGGAGAAAGAGGCTAGCATTCAAGCGTAAGTCCATTAAATTCAAGCAGGCGCAAGAGGAGATATTCATGCGACCGAACACGCTTATCGTGTTGGCGTTGATGTTTGCAAGCAATCTGGCGTCGGCACAGCACTGCCGGAAGGTTGATATCGACAAATCGAGCGGTTATTGCACGGTGCCCGATCCTAAATTGACGCCGGGCGAGATGGATGCATCGCTGGCATGTTCACAGAGCGGCCACCTGCGCACGGTTAGCGATTCCGAGAAAAGCTCCATCCTGGTAGCTTACGGATTCCTGCCGGATACAAGCCGGTCTTCGGGCGAGTTCGATCACTGGATTCCGGAGTGGATGGGTGGCACGGATGGGCCGAAGAACGTGTGGTTTGAACCACATGCGGGAAAGTTCGGTTCGTACGCAAAAGACAAAGTAGAAAAATTGCTCCGGCAGAAAGTTTGCGTCGATCACAGCATGAGCGTTGACGAGGCGAAGCAGGCCCTGCAGCACTGGACTACGCTGGTTCCGTGAGTTTCGTGAGCTATCATATTATTTTGTGAGATCACTTGTAGCAGGTCGAGCTTCGCTCGACCGGACAGCCGAGGGCGGCCGTCCCCACATGAGCAGTTCTGTGGAGCGAAGCTCCGTTGGAGTATGTTAAGCTCGTTTTCTCCCCTCATTCCTGCGACACGGGTGCTATTTGTCTTTCTCTTCCAACTCCATCTTCTCGTGGCCGCTAGCACAGCCGGTTGACGCGGGTTCGCAGGTTGCATCTCCTCTGGAAATTGAAGTTGTGGAGTTGTTCGAAGAGTTGCGCGAGCGGCTTTTGCGTTATTTGCTGGTGCTTGGGTTATCGGTGCATGACGGGGAAGAAATTGTTCAGGAATCGTTCCTGTTGTTGTTCCAACATTTGCAGCGCGGGAAGTCGCGGCAGAATCTAAGGGGATGGATTTTTCGTGTGGCGCGCAATCTGGCGCTGAAACAGCGCGCGGCAAACCAGTTGCGCTTGCGACGGACGGTCGATTTCGACGAGACTTTGCCGGAGCACCATGTGGATCAGAATCCGAATCCAGAAGAAGAGGTGGGGAGCCGGCAACGACAGAAACGATTGCTGGCAGTGGTGGGGGCGCTCCCGGAGCAGGACCGCAGTTGCCTTGCCATGCGGGCGGATGGCCTGCGTTACCGTGAAATCGCGCGGGCTCTGGGGATTTCTTTGGGGTCTGTGGCGGCGTCGTTGGCCCGGTCGCTGGAAAAACTGGGGCGCGCGGATGGAGGTTAGGGCATGAGGGAAGAATATCTTCATGTGACCGATGCGGAGCTGTTGCTGCATGCGGACGGGGAAATGCCCGCCGATTCCAGCAGCCGCATCCGCGTTCATCTTGAATCCTGCTCTGAGTGCCGTGGGCGGTTGGCAAAATTGGAGAGCACTCTAGCAGAAGTCAGCGCGGCTCACCGGACGGCATGGGATGCTGAGTTACCTCCGGAAGCTGGTCCGCGCTCTCTGCTCAAAACGCGCTTGGCGGAATTGTCGGCACAGGAAGGCAGGGGCTGGTTGGGCTGGGCTCGCAGCGTTTTTGCCGGTTATGCCGGGACTGTGGCTTTGGCTGGCGCCGGAATCGCATTGCTTTTCCTGCTCGCGGTACGGCTACATGGGCCGGCAGAAAGATCGCAATCGATATCGGCGGCGCTAGGGCACTGGGATGAGCCGGACCTGCGCTTGACTCCGGGAGCGATTGTTCCGGTTACGCAGAGTGAGGTTTGCGGAGCAGAGGCAGCGAAGGCTACGCCTGTGGTTCCGGTGTCGATGAGGCGCAAGGTGTTTGAAATGTATGGAGTCACACCGCCGCAGCCCGATGCATACGAGGTAGATTATCTGATCACTCCGGAGCTTGGGGGCGCTACCGATATTCGTAATCTTTGGCCGGAACCTTACGGGAACACGGTGTGGAACGCTCATGTAAAGGATCAATTGGAAGACCTGCTCCATGAGAAGGTGTGCCGCGGAGATCTGGATCTGGCGACCGCGCAGCACGATATTTCAACCGACTGGATCGCGGCTTACCGCAAGTATTTCCACGTGGAGAGGCCGATTATCGAGGGCTCTTCACTCGACTCCTCCGGCGTGGACAGTTCCCTTCCTCGTACATAGTTTTTACAAATTGGAGACATGGGTTTGACATAAGTCGTATCGAGGGCCCGGCATGATGGTTGCGTGATCGAGTAAGCGATTGCGATCACCGATCTTCACGCCCTCGTTTCGTGAGGGAATGGGGAAACCGGCGTCTCCGCCGCAGGGGGTGGGGGCGCCGGTTTTATTCCGAGTAGTTCCGTCCCACCGCTTGGGGATAAATCCGCGCTCGATGCAGGCGTGGAAGCTGCTCGGTCCCCAGCATCACCAGACGTGGCAGGCGTTTGCGGGCATCATGGGCTGGCCGGTCTTGCAGCCGAAGGCCTGGCCGAACTCAGGCATATTCTGCACCACGCCGTCGATGCGAAATTTCCGCGGCGAGTGGGGATCGGTCTGCACTTGCAGGCGGAGCTGTTCCGGACGCGTGTCACCGCACCAATCCTGCCCGTGGCCCAGGAAAAACTGCTGGATGGGAGTGTAGCCTGCCTGCTTCTGGGTGAGATCGATGTTCTTGCGCTTGGCGTCGGCGAGGAAGGCGATCAAGGCAAGCCGCAGGCCGCCGTTGTCGGCGGTATTCTCGCCCAGCGTGAGTTTGCCGTTTACATGTACGTCATCGACCGCGACGAAGTTACCGTATTCCTTCACTTCACATTCCGTCATTTCGTCGAACTTTTTGCCATCCTCCGGAGTCCACCAGTCATCGAGATTTCCATTTCCGTCGAACTGGCGGCCTTCATCGTCAAAGCCGTGGGTTAATTCATGGCCGACGATGCCGCCGCCGTGGCCGTAGTTTTCGGCGTCGGTGGCGTGCGGATCATAAAACGGAGACTGAAGAATACCGGCGGGAAAATTGATGTCATTCATGGTGGCACTGTAATAGGCATCGACCGTGGGCGGGCTCATGCCCCACTCGCCGCGATCGACGGGGGTTCCGATCTTGGCAAGCTGGCGGCGATTTTCAAACTCAGCGGCGCGCTGCGCGTTTCCGAAGGCGTCCCCGCGAACGACAGTGAGTTTGGAGTAATCGCGCCAATGGTCGGGATAGCCGATCTTATTGGCCACCGCGCGCAACTTTTCCTGGGCTCGAACCTTGGTGGCCGGGCTCATCCAGGTGAGGGTTTCGATTTCCCCGCGCATGGCCGCCTCAATGTCGCGCACCATCTGGACTGTCGCTTGCTTGCTGGAGGGTGGAAATTCCTGAGCGGCATAAACCTGGCCAAGCGCCTCGCCCAAGGCTCCGTCTGTAGCCTGCACGCAACGCTTCCAGCGAGCGCGCTGCTCCGGCTGTCCACCAAGTTTGCGGCGGTAGAAATCAAAGATTTCGTCGTCGAACGCCTGGGGCAGAACCAGACCGTCGGTGGCATGGATCAGTTGCCAGCGCAGATAGGTCTTGATCGTTTCCAGGTCCGTGGAGGCGAGCAGCGAATTCATGCCCTTGAAAAAATCGGGGTTGGTGACGTTCAACTCGGAAACTGGCGGAGCGCCGGTCAACTTAAGGAATTGATCCCAGGCGATTCCTGGGGACAATGTTTCAAGTTGCGATACCGGCATCAGGTGATAAATATTTTTGGGATTGCGCTGCGAGGTGATGTCCATGGAGACCTTGGCCAGGGCGGTTTCCAGTTCCATGATCTTCTGCGCGCCGGCGGCAGCTTTTGCGTCCGGCTCGCCCATGAGTTTCAGCATGTTGGTGATGTGCTGCACATACTGCGTGCGGGTCTTTTCCGCGACTTCTCCGGTACGGAAATAATAATCACGCTCGGGCAGGCCCAGGCCGGCTTGATCAACAGCCGCGATCTGCTTGCGAGCATCTTTGAAATCCTGCTGTACGAAGAAGTTAAAAAATGCGCTGACGTTGATCAACTGGAGGTGGGCGAACAGTTCGGATAATTGGTCTTTGTCTTTGCTTCGCAAGACTGCGATGCGGTCGAGCTCGGGTTGCAGAGGTTTCAAGCCCTCGCGGTCGATGGTGGCGGAGTCGACGCAGGAAGCATAGAAGTCACCGATCTTTTGCTCGTTGGAAGTGCGATTCGCGCTGCCGGCAGCGGCAGACTCAAGCATGGTATGCAGGACGGTTTCGGTGTACTCGGCGACGATGGCACCGGTTCCGTATCCCGAACGATCGTTGGGAATGGGATACAACTTATTGAAGTTGCCACAGGCGTACTGCGCGAAATCGACACAGGGATCGGCTTTAAGATCGATGAAGCGCTCGTCCAGGCCAGGCGAGAGTGTGGGAGTCTTCTCCGAGCCAGTCTTCCCCGAATCAGCGGCAGGCGGGGCTTGGGCGATTAGCGCGGTGCAGAATGCTGCGAAGAAAGTGAGGGCAAGTGCTGTACGTGAGACACTTCGTTCTGTCATTCGTGTTCCTTAAGGCTTTATTTTCGGCGCTCCACCAGAAGGACAAGGCGCGAGGAACAGTTTACTCCTGTATGGAAAGGACGCCTGACGCGCAAGCCAAGCTTATTTGACGTCTATCGACGCAAAAGGATATCCGCGGCTATGAAGGTGGCGAAGACTACTGAGATTATGCCGTTCATGGTGAAGAAGGCGGCGTTTAGATTGGAGAGATTGTCAGGCTTGACGAGGGAGTGTTCGTAGAGCAGGAGCAAGGTAACAGCGACGACGCCGGCGATGGCGAGTTTGCCGAGGGCGAAGGCGGGGATCATTGCGATCAGCAGGAGAAGCATGATGGCGTGGAAGGAGCGGGCGATCCAGAGAGCATTGGGGATGCCGACATAGCGAGGGATGGAGTGAAGGCCGGAATCGCGGTCGAATTGGAAATCCTGGCAGGCGTAGAGGACATCGAAGCCTGCGACCCAGAAGGTGACCGCGGCGGTGAGGAGCAGGATGCGAGGATCGAGGGAGCCGCGAACGGCGATCCATGCGGCGGACGGTGCTATGCCGAGTGCCAAGCCAAGTACGAGGTGCGACCAGCGCGTGAAACGTTTGGTATAGGAATAGAGGAGCAGGACGGCAAGAGCGACCGGCGAGAGCCAGAGCGTGAGGCGATTCAGTTGAGCTGCGGCGAGAATGAAGATGGCGGAGGAAACCACGACAAACGTGGTGACGAACGCTGGCGAGAGATGCCCAGCGGGAAGAGCGCGGGTGCGAGTGCGGGGATTGGCGGCGTCGATGGAGGCGTCTGCGAGGCGATTGAAGGCCATCGCGGCGGAGCGGGCGGCGACCATGGCGATTATGATCCAGAGAAGTTGATGGACGGTGGGCAGTCCGGAGGCGGCTAGCATGGCTCCGCAGAGGGCGAAGGGCAGCGCGAAGATGGAGTGCTCCCACTTGATCATTTCGAGAGTTACGCGGAGGTTGTGGAACAGGGGCACGGGTTGATTGTAAAACATCAATTCAGTTCTCAGTTCTCAGTTCTCAGTTCTCAGTTCTCAGTTCTCAGTTCTCAGTTCTCAGTTCTCAGTTCTCAGTTCTCAGTTCTCAGTTCTCAGTTC
>Ga0209007_1000122_pt1 | contig 45831 bp, 35 predicted proteins | sample JacPinW_OM1H0_O2_FD_187961 | JGI IMG/M metagenome (GOLD analysis project Ga0209007, IMG submission 187961) | Forest soil microbial communities from Algoma, Ontario, Canada - Jack Pine, Ontario site 1_JW_OM1H0_O2 (SPAdes) (version 2) | ecosystem: Environmental > Terrestrial > Soil > Boreal... | reverse complement strand
GGTCGCGGCTGAGACGGCTACTTCGCCGGTGGTGGATGCTTTTGCGACGGCTTTGTCGAACGACCCCGGATCTGATTCAAGCGCTCAGGAGCAGCCGACGGTTCACGGGGTATTCAAGAATTACAACTGGCAGGCGACTGCAGGTTATACGTTCTTCCGCTTTTATATTGTCCCGCACGTTACATCGAACATGAACGGGTTGAACCTCGGACTCGTTTACTACCCGAAGGGTTTTTGGGTGGGCGGCGACGGTGAGTTTATCGGCGCGTGGGGGTCGATCGACGGGCTGGGCACCCGGTACGTTCAGGCGATGGGCGGCCCGCGATTCCGTTGGTCGATTCCTAGAGGACTTGAGATCTGGGGGCACGGCCTGGTGGGCGGAACGCATTTCCTGCCCCAGACGGACCTGGGCAATCAGGGTGCGTTTGCATATGAAGTTGGCGGGGGCGTCGACCTCAATATTCACCAACGACGCTTCGCGTACCGGGTGAGCGCGAACATGGTGGGCACGCGCTACTTCGGGACGTATCAATACAGCCCGAACGTTTCGGCTGGCGTAGTTTTCAAATTCTAAATTTTCAGTCCCCCAAAAATCAGGTGTGGCCTCGAGGAAGCCTCGGAGGTGCGTGCGGGCTCGATCTCTAGCCGGCTGGTCGCGCCCGCTTCAGAACGCGACGGAAGAGCGCGCGCGACTCGGCGATTCCCGCGAGCCAGGTTCCCGTGAAGTAGATCAACCCGTAGGCCCCCAGAACCAGCACTGCCAGAATGATCGGGCCGTGGTGTCCCCCATAATGATGAATCGCCCAGCCTGCGGCTGCAGCCACAAGCGCGGCGGCCCAGAGTTTCGCCAGGTACGCCGCGGGAAGGCCGGTGGGGCCGATGCGACGATTGAGCGCGCGGCGAAGGAGATGGAATTCGACCCAGGACGCGACGCCAGCGGAAATGGTGAGTCCGGCGACGCCCCAGCGCGGATCGATGCCGAAATGGCGCGGCAGCGGGATGGCACAAAGATAGCCGAGCCCGGTGGTGAGTATGACTCGCACGATGGCGAACCAGAGCGGAGTCCGCGTGTCGCGCAGCGCGTAATAAGTGGAGGAGTAGAGGCGGCCGAGCGTGGATGCGAGCAGTCCTACCGTGGCGCCGGCGAGAATTCCCCAGACGTATGTCGCGTCGGCTTGGGTGAAGCGGCCGCCGCGGGTGAGATAAATCGCGCCGACCACAACGTCGCCCAGGATCAGGAACGCGGCGACCGACGGCACGACGAGAAATGCGATCTGGCGCAGGCCGGCATTCAGGCGAGCGCGCAGGACGGCGGCGACTTCGGTCTCGCTGCCGAGGGCCCCGGACATTTGCGGCAGTTCGGCCGCGGAAACCGACATGCCGAAGAGGCTGACCGGCAGCGTGTAGAGAGTCTGCGCATAGGAAAGCGCGGAGACGGCGCCAATGACGGGCACGAGGCTGGCGAGCAGGACATCGACGTAAGCACTGATCTGAACAACGCCGCGGCCGAAAAATACGGGGACGAAATTTTTTATGACCGTGCGGACGTTTTCGGCGTGGTAGGCGAGCGAAAGGTGCAGTCCGTCGAGGAGGCGCAGGACAGTGGGCAGCTGGACGATCACTTGCAGCGCGCTGCCGGCGACCGAGCCCCAGGCGACAATGACGGCCAGCGGCTCGGGCGCGTTGCGGCGGCCGTATTCGAGCATCGTGCCGATCATGGCGGCATTCCAGATCACCGGAGCGGTGTAGGAGAGAAAAAAGCGGCGGTGGCTATTGAGGATTCCGAGGCACCAGGCGGAAAAGACCAGCAGGCCCGCGCCGGGGAACAGGATGCGCACGAGGCGGATGGTCAGCGCGCGCGTTTCGCCGTGGAAGCCGGGCGCGATGAGGGGGATCAGGTAAGGCGTGGCGAGCACGCCGATCAGCACGAGAATCGAAATCGTGAGAGCGAGAATTCCGGCGACGGCGCCGGCGGTGCGGCGCGCTTCTGCGTCGTCCTTGCGGGCGAGCAGGCCGGCGTACACGGGAATGAACGACGCGGAGAGGACGCCTTCGCCGAACAGATTTTGCAGCGCGTTGGGGATGCGGAAAGCGGCGCGAAAGGCGTCGGCGGCCAATGAGTTGCCGAAGTAGTGCGCGAAGACGCGATCCCGAACCAAACCAGCGATGCGGCTGAAGAAGATTCCGGCGGCGACGAGAAATGCGTAGCGGCGCGTAGCGGCGCCGATCGCCTGGCTTTCGGCGGGCTGCGTCACGGCGCGAGAGGCGCCCGCGGCGCACGTTTCAGTTGGGGGCGAATCATCGAGGTGGTTTCAGGGCGAGAATAGCATGGGAGGGGGGCGGGCCGACGTCGACGCTCGTGCGGGCGTGTGTATGGGGAAACGTCGCAGCAGGAGACGCGCCCCTGTATCTGCGAACGAAGGCACGGCGATCAGTACCGGAGGCTGCGTGAGTGAGATCGCGGCTCCCGGATTGGCTGCTCGACGCGCGGACCGCAGCGATCCCTCCGAGGGAATTCGGCTCGAAAGATGGCACGAGTCGCGCGGATCCGTCCATCCGCCATACGACGCAGAGGCCGCGCAGGGCTAGATAAAGGCAAGCCTTTCAGCCAGTTTCCGGATGATCCCCGACGCCCGAGGATCAGCCGAAAGCAAATGAAATTTACAACCATTGGAACTTCGCGACGATTGGCGCGTCTAATTATGAGGACGTCTGTGCATATGTCTGTAATCTGGACGCGCAGCGTTCCCCAGGGGGACGGGCACTGGGCCCGATTTGTCTGGACACTTCGACAGGAGCCAAGACCGAAATGCGCATTCGATTGATTCCAGCCTTAGCGACAGTGTTTTTCGCATTGCCTGCATTGGCGGGCGGCACGAATTCCACAACCTTCACCGCAACCCAGCCGATTACCGTGGGAACCAACCAGCTGAAGCCCGGAGCCTACACGTTCCAAGTGACGGAAGGACAGAATGAAGTGGAAGTTCTGCAAAAAGGCAAACTAGTTGCGAAAGCCCCTTGCCATTGGGTGAAGCTATCGGCAAAGCCGATGGCGTCGGAAGTGGACACCGATTCCGGCAAGGTGACGGAAGTCAGCTTCCGCGGAAACGAGCAGGCCGTTCAGATCGACTGATGACTGAGACCTCGGGGAGGGCAGGCGCGGGCCCGTCCTCTCTTCTACTTCAAGTATGAATCAAGCCAGCCGAGGAACGTGCTGTACCACAGGTCGCTATTCTGCGGCTTGAGAATCCAGTGCCCTTCGTCGGGATAAACCAATAATTTCGACGGGACGCCCTGGCGCTCGAGCGCGCTGAAAAACTCCAGGCTCTGTGTGTAGGGCACGCGGTAGTCGAGTTCACCGGTGATGACGAGCGTGGGAGTTTTGAATTTTCCGAGCGCGCCCGCGTACGTCATCGGCGACCACTTTCGGTACATGTCCGGGCTCGTCCAATACGGGCCGCCCATTTCCCAATCTTCAAACCACAGCTCTTCGGTGGCATAGGCGCTGAATTCGTCCCAATCGCCCGCGTGGCTGATGAGGCATTTAAAGCGGCCGGTGTGCGTGGCGAGCCAATCGACCATATAGCCGCCGTAGGAGCCCCCGGCGGCGGCCATGCGCGTCCCGTCGATGAACGGATATTTCGCGATCGCAGCGTCCACGCCCTTCATCAGGTCTTCGTACACTTTCCCGCCCCAATCGCGGCTGATCTCCTCCGTAAACTTGTGGCCGTAGCCGAACGATCCGCGCGGATTGATCATCAGCGCGACGTAGCCGGGAGCGGCCATGACCTGCTGATTCCAGCGGTAGCCCCATGCATCGTCCCATTCGCCTTGTGGCCCGCCGTGAATAAGCAGCAGCAGCGGATATTTTTTTGACGGATCAAAATGTGGCGGGCGGATCAGAAGGGCTTCGACCTGCGTTTTTTCCGCACCTTCGAACCAGAAAGGCTCGACGCTATGCAGATCAAGCTGGGAGAGCAGGGCGCCGTTGGCGTGCGTGAGCTGGCGAATATGCGAGCCGTCGGAATTGGCGATGAAGACTTCCGCGGGCATGGTCAGGTCCGTGCGCGTGAAGGCGATCAGGTGGCCGTCGCGGCTGATATCGAAATCGGGATTCACGCTCTCGCCGAGGACGACTTTCGGAGCGCTGCCCCCCGTCGCTGCGATCGAGTAAATCGGAAGCTCGGCCTTATCCTCCGTTTGGAAAAAGATCAACTTGCTGTCGGCGGACCATTCGGGTGAATTCACGTTGCGATCGAAGTTCTCGCTCAGGTTGGTAATGGCGCCATGTGCGCGATCGTAAAGCATCAGCCGCCAACGGTCGCTTTCGTATCCGGCCAGAAGCTGCGCGCGGTAGGCGATGAATTTGCCGTCGGGTGAATACACCGGCCCCCAGTCGTCGCCGGGATTCTGGGTGATGCGTTTCGGAGCGGATGCGCCGGAGACGGGCACGGTGAAAAGGTCGCCATTCGTGCTCGTAGCTTCGTCCTTGTCGGTATTCGCGGTGAAACACAGCTCCTGACTATCGGGCGAGAAGGCGACCGATTCGGCGCCATCGAGGCTAAAGGGTGGTACATCGTAATCGGCGCCGGGGGTGAGATCCCGCGGAGCGCCGCCGGTGGCCGCGGCGACGAAGAGATGGCTGCGCTTGCCGTCCGACCATGCATTCCAGTGCCGATAGAGGAGCTTTTCGGTGATGTGCGCCTTCACTTTGCTTTTGTCTTTCGCCGAGTCGCGTGCGACGTTGCAGGCATCGTCGGTGCAATCGGGATAGACGTTTGAAGTGAATTCGATCCAGTCGCCGTCGGGGGACCAGAGCACGTTGTCCGCGCCGCCGGAAAGGGAAGTGACCTTCACCGGAGAACCGCCATCGACGCCGATGGTGAAGACCTGCGCCGTGCCGTCGACCACCGAGACATACGCGATCTTTTTCGAGTCGGGTGACCAGCGGGCGCGCTCGCCGCCGCCTTGCGTCAATGGGCGGGGTTCGCCGCCTGCGACGGCAACGATCCAGATGTTTTTCACCAGATGATTCGCGTCGTAGTCCGGTGTGGCGACGCTGTAGGTGACCCATCGACCGTCGGGAGAGATTTGCGGGTCACTGAGTCGATGCATGGCGATCAGATCGCGAAAGGTGATGGCGCGTTTGTCGGCGGCGGCTTGCGCACGCGCCACATGCGCGCTGATTGACAGCGCCACGAGCATCGCGATGGCAACGGCGATCGTTGTTCGTTTGCTGCGAATCATGCGGCCTCCTGCGAATTCCAAACTTGCGCGACGGCGAGGGCCCGATTTACTGCGAGAGCGGATGCAGAATCTCGTCGAGCATATCCGGGCGATTCGGTACGCGCTGCAAATGGGGGAACTTCGCGCCGCCGTGATAGTCAATCGTGTAGTCCTGCACCTGCGGACCATTTGCGACCTTCAGCTGAACCGGTGTCGTGGTGGAAGCGGCCACGGCGCTCCGAAGCGCATCGAGCGCAAATTTCTGCCCAGCGACCTCGGTGATTTTCATTCCCGGTCCGAGGCCGGCCTTGAATGACGGCCCGTCGTAGAGAACGGTGACGAGCGTGCCGTCGTCTTTTGCAACCAATCCGATCGAATACATCAAGTTCGCCTGCTTCTGTACGACGTCGTGGACTCGTTCGTATTCGTTGGGCTGGTCGTTGTAAATCATCTGCCATCCACTGGCCAGCAGGGCTTCCTCAGGTGTTTTCGGCGCAAGCGAATCGAGGCGGGTGCGGAGGAATCGGGTCCAGTCGTAAGGCGCGACGCCGTTGAGGCCCGCGACCACGTCTTCAAACGTATAGGTTTTCAGCGCAGGCTCGCCGCCGGGACCGCCGTGAAACGCGTGCGAGAAATCGTTCATCGATTTTTTGTCTTTGGTGAGCTTGCGAATGGTGGTATCCACATCAAGCCAAAGAAAGACGCTTTCATCGTAGAAGTCGGTGTCCCGGCGCCAATTTTTCCAATCATCGTCGGCATTGTAGAGAACCACCGCGGAATCGGCCGTGTCCTGGAGAGGCCGCCAACTGCGGCCCGGCTCGTGATCGTAGTAGGCCACGAAGTGGGCGAAAAGCTCATGCGCAAGATCGTTGTTGATCAGACCGCTGCGCGCGGCCAGCACATCGCCCCAGTATTCCGTGAGCCCTTCGTAAACCCACAGTAGGTCGTCGCGCATCGGCTGGTGGAAATCGGACGTCGCGAGATCCTCGGGGCGGCGGTATTTGCCGTTCCACGAATGCGTGAATTCGTGAGGGAGCAGCTCGGCGCCCTCCTCGATGAAATCGGGATCCGTGAGCATTTTTTCGTAACTGCGGTCGTCGCTCGATTCGTGATGCTCGAGACCGAAGTGAGCGGTGTGTTCGCTGAGAGTGAGCAGGAAGTGGTAGTCGCGATAGTGGCGCGAGCCGAATAGCGCGCCGGTTTCGGCGACGAGTTTGCGGTAGGCGGCTTCGGTTTCAGGCTTCATGGCCAGATCCGCTTCGCTATCGGCGGCGATGTCGATTTCGTGCGGGGCGTCCGTGCCGGACGTCAGCGGAATCACGCGGAAAAATCGACCGGAGAGAACCGGCGAGTCGACCAGGGTACTGAGCGGAGCGGCGTCGAACGTAATCGTGTCGCCCGTCTGCTTTGCGCCCGGCAGCGCGGTGCCGAATTTCCAGCCCGCGGGAATTTTCAGGCTCGGGCCGTAGATCAGATCCTTCGCGGCGAAGCCTTTCGGATAGAGGATTACCTGGTTCCAGCTCAAATCGTTCAGGTATGCAGTGGACGATGCTCCTGAAGAGTAGCCTGAGCCTACGCCGGAAATCAGAAAATCGAATTTCACGTCGAGTGATGTGACCCCCGCCGGGACCGTGAGATGAAACGCAAACATATCCAGGAGGTCGCGACGCCAGGGAATCGCCTTTTTGTTCGCGGAGAATTTTAGGCCGGCGATGTTGTTGATCGGGCCGGTGGGCATGTGTTCACCCGGAATCCATTCCGGGAATAGAAGCGTCAGGGGACCTGGCTGGACGGGAACGGTCAGATGCGTGTGAAGCAGGCGCTGGGGGGCTTCGGTCGCGTCAACCTCCACACGGATGACTCCGGGCCGGATTGCTGCGTTTGCCGAGCAGCCAAGAGCCAACATGAATCCCATTAGCCCGGCCCACATGGCCAAGCCTTTGCAAATATGTCCCCTCATCGCTGTCTCCCTGAACGATGGCTTCCGGCGACACCCGGTCGATTTGGCTCGGAGTTGCCCTTTATTTTTAACAGTTTAGCTGCCTTTTCTCCTGCATTTGCGGCGTATATCCTATGCGATTGAGGCCAAATCTCCAAGCCTCTCGTCCCGTCGGAACCCACGTTTTCCCGGGTGTTGGCTGCTTGCGCAACCTCCAACCTCGCATAGTACTAGACCCACCGGCCGATATAGTAATTTGCGAGTAATGCGCCACGATACCAGTAGCCCGACCGAGCAGACCGGCACACCGGCCGACGTGAACCGTGAGCTGGCGGACCTGCGCGAAGCGAATGCGCGTCTTCGCGCGTTGCTGGACGCCTCGACGCTGAACGCCATTGTGGCAGCCGATCCCAGCGGATTAATCACGGTGTTTAACACCGGCGCCGAACGCATGCTCGGCTACACCGCCCAGGAGATGGTCGGCAAACAGACTCCCCAGATATTTCATCTTGCGTCGGAGATCGAGGCGCGCGGCGCGACGTTGAGTGAAAAATACGGGCGTCCGATTTCGGGTCATGCCGTATTCATCGAGCAGGCGCGTCGCGGCGAAACGGAAGAGCGCGAGTGGACCTTCGTGCGGAAAGACGGCTCGCGTCTGATCGCGAGCGTCTTCATCAACGCCATGTTCGACGAGCAGGGAAAAATCACCGGATTCGTGGGCATCGCGCACGACATCACCAAGCGCAAGGAGTTCGAAAGAAACCTGCTGTTACTGACAGAACGCCTTTCGCTGGCTACTTCGGTGGCGGCCGTGGGTGTGTGGGAGTGGGACGTCGCGAACAGTTCCATGACGTGGGACGAGACGATGTCCCAGATCTACGGGTTCAAATTGACGCCGGAGAATCCCTACGAACAGTGGAGCCGGACCGTTCTGCCAGAAGATTTGCCGCTCGCCGAGGGAGCGCTGAAAAAAACCCTCGATCAGAAAGCGCGTGCGACGGTGGATTTCCGCATCCGGCGCGCCGACGGTTCGATCCGGTATCTGGCGGCCGCGGAAGGCGCGGTGCTCGATGACGAGGGAAACGTCGGCAAGATCATCGGCGTGAATATCGACGTAACCAACCGCAAGGAAGCCGAAGCAGATTTGCAGCGCGCCAAGGAAGAAGCCGAGGCAGCCAACCGTGCCAAGAGCGAGTTCCTGGCGAACATGAGCCATGAAATCCGTACGCCCATGAACGGGATCATGGGCATGACGGAACTGGTCCTCGATACGGAGCTCGACTCCGAGCAGCGTGAATACCTGACGCTGGCGAAGATCTCGGCCGACTCGCTGCTTTCGCTGATCAACGACATATTGGATTATTCGAAAATCGAAGCCGGCAAGCTGGATATCGACGCCATCGACTTTAATCTGGGCGATTGCCTGGGCGATACGATGAAAACGCTCAGTCTGCGGGCGCACCAGAAGGGGCTGGAGCTGGCATTCGAGATCGAACCGGATGTGCCCGATGCGATCGTGGGCGATCCTGGGCGGCTGCGGCAAATCATCCTGAATCTCGTCGGCAACGCGATCAAGTTCACGGAACAAGGCGAAGTGGTCCTTTCCGTGCAGCTGTTGACGAACGTGCAAGGCGAGGTCCAGTTGCGGTTTACCGTCGCGGACACCGGCATCGGCATCGCGCCGGAGAAGCAAACAGCTGTTTTCGAGGCTTTCCGACAAGCCGACGGCTCCATGACCAGGAAGTATGGCGGTACGGGGCTGGGACTGACGATTTCCTCGCGGCTGGTCGATTTAATGGGTGGGCGAATGTGGGTCGATAGCGTGGTGGGCGAGGGCAGCCGGTTCTATTTCACGGCGAATTTCCGAATTCAGAAAGCGGCGACGAGGACAATCGTGCCCCGCGACCCCGAAACATTGCGCGACATGCGGGTGCTGATCGTGGATGACAACGCGACCAATCGCCAAATCTTGGTGAAAATGCTGGACAGCTGGCGGATGGTGCCGACCGTCGCCGACAGCGGCGCGAAGGCGATGGTGACGCTCACAGAATCGAAAGGAATCGGCCGAACGTTTCCGCTGATCCTGCTGGATGCGCAGATGCCGGAAATGGATGGGTTCGCGCTCGCAGAATACATCAAGCGGCATCCGAGCTTCCGGGCGGCCACGATCATGATGCTGAGCTCGGCTGGCCAGCGGGGGGATGCGATGCGATGCCGAGAGCTGGGAGTGGCCGCCTACTTGACGAAACCCGTGCGCCAGACCGAGCTGATGGACGCGATCCTGACGGCGCTGGGAACGCGGGCGCGGCAGGAAGAGAAGCCGGCGCTCGTCACGCGCCACACGTTGCGCGAAAGCCAGAACCGGCTGAAGGTGCTGCTGGCCGAAGATAACGCCGTCAATCAGCTCGTCGCGTTGCGACTGCTCGAGCGGTTTGGCCACACCGTGACGGTGGCGGCCAACGGCAAGAAAGCCGTCGAGGCGTGGAGCAAGGGCGGCTTTGACGCGATCCTAATGGACGTGCAAATGCCCGAGATGAATGGCTGGGAGGCCACGCAGGAGATTCGGGATCGCGAGCGATCGGCGGGCCAGCGCATTCCGATCATTGCCATGACCGCGCATGCAATGAAGGGCGACGACGAACGCTGCTTCGCCGCCGGCATGGACGATTACCTAACCAAGCCGATTCGCACCGAAGAGCTGATGGCCACGCTGGAGAAAATCGGCAACCGGAAACAGGCCCAGCAGACGCAGCCCGAGCCGGCGAAAACAGGTACGCAGAAAGAGAAACAATCGGAAGCGATTGAACTTGCGGCGGCGCTTGAACGGCTGGGCGGCGACCGCGGGCTCTATAACGAGCTGGCGGAGGTGTTCAAGAAAGAATGCCCGACCTTCGCGGCGGAAATGCGCAAAGCTCTCGACGCCCGCGATTTGAAGGCGCTGGCACGCAGCGCGCATACCTTGCGCGGAGCGTCGTCTAACCTGGGAGCGGTGGCCGTGGCTGAAGCTGCGCTCAATCTTGAGAGGCTGGCGCGTTCGGAGGAGCTCGAAAGCGCCCGCGGACAACTCGAAATTCTTCAGAAAGAAGTCGAGCGTTTGTTTTCTGAGCTGGAAGTCCTGCGCGCCCGCTAACAGCCCCGAATCTTTCGACGCCTTGTTGAGTCGACATGAATAGCGAACGAACGCCGAAAAAGCGGGTCCTCATCGCCGAAGACGATGCCGTCTCCCGTCACGTGCTGAAAAGCTTCCTGAACAAATGGAATTACGACGTAACCGTGGAAACGGACGGCGCCGCAGCGCTGCGAATCCTGGAAAGCGACGACTCACCGCGCCTGGCGGTGCTCGATTGGATGATGCCGGGCATGGAAGGCGTGCAAATCTGTCAGCGGATCCGTGAGCGCAAGAAGGGACCCTACATTTACTTGCTGCTTCTGACTGCGCGCAGCGAGAAACGCGACCTGTTACGCGGACTCGAGTTGGGTGCCGACGACTACCTGACGAAGCCTTTCGATTCCGAGGAACTGCGCGCCCGGTTGCTGGTGGGCGAGCGCATTCTGACGCTGCAGGACGACCTGATTGCGGCGCGGGAGGAGCTGCGATTTCGCGCCACGCACGACGTGCTCACGGGCATCGCGAATCGCGCCGCGGTGATGGACGCGCTGCGCGGCGAGTTGTCGCGGCAGGTGCGCGAGCAGCGGTCGTTCGGAGTCATTCTTGTGGATATCGACCATTTCAAGAACGTCAACGACACATTCGGGCACCTTTGCGGTGACGAAGTCCTGCGTTGGGTCACGCGACGGATGAAGGAGTGCGTGCGCCCGTACGACACGCTTGGCCGTTATGGCGGCGAGGAATTTCTGATCATCGCTCCCGATGTGGACGGCAACGGCGCGCTGGCGTTGGCGGAGAGAATTCGCAGCATCGTGGCATCGAAGCCCGTGGTGACGCAAGGCGGCGAGGTGAGTGTTACCGTAAGCCTGGGCGCCGCGCTGAGCACGAGCACGCGCAGCGCCGATCCTCAGATGCTGCTGCGTCTAGCCGACCAGGCCCTCTATCGCGCGAAAGACAACGGACGAAATCGCTGCGAGCTGGCGGCTGCCCCGGGATCGACCGCCCTCGCGAGCGCAACCGCGGGGGAAATACCCCTGAAGCCCGGTCCGAGCTGACGTTGCGCAGCGCCCCGAGGCGTTAATGGCCTACGAAGTTTCGCGGTAGCTCCGTACTTCATTCAGTGTATGGCGCAATTGGGCACGCCTCCCTATCCTGCCTGCTGCACTCATTCGCGGTGATTGGAGCGGGAGGGGAGGTCGAAGCTCATGCCATTGATCAATGTTGTGATCGTTCTGATGGTGGTGGGAATCCTGCTGTGGCTGATCAATCGCTACATTCCGATGCAGGGGACGATCAAGTCGATTTTGAATGCGGTGGTAGTGATCTGCGTGGTGCTGTGGCTGCTGAATGTGTTTGGGCTGTTTACGTGGCTGCCGCACATTCGCGTCGGATCGTAGCGTTCCAGCTCTTCAAGCGCAGCACGTGCTCGGCGCCGTAGCCTGAAATCTGGCTGAACCGTTCTAATGACGGATCGAGGCGAATCACTTCAGGCGAGCAGGCGCGTTAGCAGGTCCTGGATTGCTGCTTCGATCTTTCCCTTGAATGGTGTGGCCAGCAGGGGCAGTTTGCCGTCAACCGTCACCTCCCCTGGGTTGACCGCGACGCTTGCCGCCACCAAATGGCCCATCGCTGTTCCGCTGAAGTTGCCCACGTAGCCTTCCCAACTTTCGTGCAACTCGCGGACCTTCTCGGGATTCTGATTCTTTGCCTCGGTGATGGCCTTTTTGATCCGCTTTAGCGCGTCGGCTTGGGTGAGCTTATGCGAAACAGACGCGTGGATACTCGGCATATGGTTTCCTCTGATTCTAGATGCCGCCGGAACGCGCCATGCGCGACGCCAGACATGGTGGCGGCTGTCGCGTGAGTCATGATGCTGTCTCCGTTTCCAGCAGCGCCGGCCCGCCGAACTCGCTTCGAGTCGCTCGGAAGGACGCCGAGCGTCGTAGAACAGAGTCTACTCAGGCTTAGCCAGGATTCAACACGGGAATCCTCCCGCGTCTTACGTAAGGGACGCGACAAGGTCAAAACGGTCAAGGTTCATCACCTTGTTCCAGGCTCCAACGAAGTCCTGGACAAACTTTTCGTGCGCGTCCGAGCTAGCGTAAACCTCCGACAGCGCGCGGAGTTGGGCGTTCGAACCGAAGATGAGATCGGCTCGCGTCGCCGTCCACCGGACCTCCCCCGTCTTGCGATCTCGTCCTTCAAACGTGTTCTTCGCATCTGAGGTCGCCTTCCAAACCGTACGCATATCGAGCAGGTTGATGAAAAAGTCGTTGGTCAGCGCTTCCGGCCGCTTGGTGAAGACTCCGAACTTGGTCTGTCCGAAGTTGGTATTCAGCACCCGCATGCCACCGATCAGTATGGTCATTTCCGGTGCGGTCAGCGTGAGCAACTGTGCCTTGTCCAACAGTGCGATTTCGGCTGGTGTTTCCGCGTTTCCATTGGCGTAAGAGCGGAAGCCGTCCGCGGCCGCTTCGAGCACCGCGAAGGATTGCACATCGGTCTGCTCCTGCGAAGCATCCATGCGCCCTGGGCTGAATGGAACGGTCACCCAGATGCCAGCGTTTTTCGCGGCCTTCTCGACACCCGCGCAACCAGCTAGGACGATCAAATCGGCAAGAGAGATTTTTTTGTCGCCAGACTGCGAGCTGTTGAAGTCACTCTGAATCTTTTGGAGTGCCTTCAGCACCTTCTGCAACTGCTCTGGCTGATTGACCTTCCAATCCTTTTGTGGAGAAAGGCGGATGCGCGCGCCGTTTGCTCCGCCACGCTTGTCCGATCCACGGTAGGTGGACGCCGACGCCCAGGCGGTGGAGACGAGTTCGGAGACCGTCAACCCCGAGGCAAGAATCTTCTCTTTGAGCGAGGCGACATCCTGATCGTCGACCAACACATGATTCACTTCGGCGATGGGGTCCTGCCAGATGAGTTCTTCCCTCGGAACTTCCGGACCGAGGTAGCGCGCGCGAGGTCCCATGTCGCGGTGAGTGAGCTTGAACCATGCACGGGCAAAGGCATCGGCGAATGCAGCCGGATTCTTGTAGAAGCGCCTCGAGATCTTTTCGTAGACCGGATCGAATCGCAAAGAAAGATCGGTGGTCAGCATGGCCGGCGCGTGACGCTTGGAGGAGTCGTGAGCATCCGGCACCGTGCCTGGGCCTGCATCACCTTTTGGCTTCCACTGGTGTGCGCCTCCCGGACTCTTGGTCAGTTCCCACTCGTATTTGAACAGGTGCTCGAAGAAGTCGTTACTCCATTTTGTCGGTGTGCTGGTCCAGGTGACTTCCAGGCCGCTGGTAATGGCGTCACCTGCGATGCCCGAGGCGTAAGCGCTTGTCCAGCCGAGGCCCTGCTCCTCAATCGGCGCGCCTTCGGGCTCAGTTCCCACGTGCTTGGAAGGGGCGGCTCCGTGAGTCTTGCCAAAAGTGTGACCGCCTGCGATCAAGGCGACGGTCTCTTCATCGTTCATGGCCATGCGAGCGAAGGTCTCGCGGATATCCTTGGCTGCCGCAACCGGATCCGGAACGCCTTCGGGGCCTTCCGGATTGACATAAATGAGACCCATCGTCGTAGCGCCGAACGGACCTGCGAGATCGCGCTCACCGGAATAGCGTTTGTCCGTCCCGAGCCAGGTTGTTTCAATTCCCCAGTTGACGTCGAGGTCTGGCTCCCAAACGTCGGGACGTCCGCCCGCGAAACCAAAAGTCTGAAAGCCCATGGTTTCCAAGGCGACATTGCCGGCGAGGATCAACAGGTCGGCCCACGAGATCTTCTTTCCGTATTTCTGCTTGATTGGCCAAAGCAGGCGGCGAGCTCGATCGAGATTGACGTTGTCAGGCCAGCTGTTGAGTGGAGCGAAACGCTGCTGCCCTCTGCCGCCGCCTCCGCGGCCGTCACCCGTACGGTACGTGCCAGCACTGTGCCACGCCATGCGAATAAACAACGGACCGTAATGGCCGAAATCGGCAGGCCACCACTCCTGCGAGTCGGTCATTAACGCCGCAAGATCCTTTTTCAGAGCCGTATAGTCAAGGCTCTTGAACGCCTCAGCGTAGTTGAAATTCTCCCCCATGGGATCGGACAGCGAGGAGTGATGATGCAGCAGATTCAGGTTCAACTGGTTGGGCCACCAGTCACGGTTCGTTGTGCTTGCGCTGGTGCTGTGATGGAACGGGCACTTCACTTCGGGTGACATGACTCTCTCCTCCAGGTGTTTCAATTCAACGAATGAAGTCGTTGAAATCCATGCATCGATCTGGGCGAACTTAAAGTAACATCATTGCAGGAGATAGTTCCAATACCTAAATCGCATTCTAGGTATAGGCATATCCTATGGAACTTCACCAGCTACGATATATTTGCGCCATCGCGGACACAGGCAACTTCAGCCGCGCCGCCGAGCGCTGTCAGGTCGCCCAACCCTCGCTCTCCCAGCAAGTCTTGAAACTCGAGGGCGATCTCGGCGCGAAGCTTTTTGACCGCCTGGGGCGTAGCGTCCGCCTCACGGAGGTCGGTCGCGCCTTTATTCCTCACGCCCGCGCGATTCTGGAGCAGATGGACGTGGCGCGAGCAAGTGTTTCCCATAAGAACGCGGACTTTCGCGGCAGCGTAGCCGTCGGCGTCATTCCAACGGTTACGCCCTATCTGATCCCGAGTTATACGGCGGCTTTTGCAAAGAAGTATCCCGACGCGAAACTGCGCATCGTCGAGGAAACCACATCGATCCTTGTAGAAGGTCTGCGGAATCTGTCCATCGACGTCGCGATTCTTGCTCTCCCATTGCGCCACAAAGACCTGGAGTTGTTTCCTATCCGCACGGAGCCCCTCTTCGTAGTGATGAGAAAAGATCATCCACGCGCCTCCGCAGAATCTCTTGCCCTCAAAGATCTCCGCGGAGAATCGTTCGTCATGTTGCGCGATGGCCACTGTTTCCGAGATCTCAGCATTGCGACCTGCACCCGCGCACGCATTACTCCGAACATTGCATTCGAAAGCGGCCAGTTCAGCAGTCTGCTGGGGATGGTTGCGGCCGGCGTCGGTGTCTCGCTCGTCCCTGAAATGGCGATTGACCGCAACGTGGGTTGCCGTTATGTGCGCCTCAGCGACGCCCAGGCTAGGCGTACGATTGTGGCCGCGGTCTTGCGCGGCCGCAGTTTCAACCGCGTCCAACTGGCCTTTGTGTCCGGAATTAAAGGCAGAGCGACGGAAGCCCACCTCGGAAAAACGTCTGCCGCGAATCGCTCTACACGACGCTAAAGCTGGCGAAGCGAACGCGCAGCGCCTGGAAGCTCTCCGGAGAAAATAGTATTGTCACCTATTCAGGTCCCACCCTAGCGGTGAAACCCACGAGGGCGAATCGAGGAGACGTGCCAGTGGACGTCGCGAGACCAAAACGTCGTCTTCACGGCTGAAAAGACGGCAGTCACAGAAGCCAGCAAACGCGCCCAGTGGCGAGAATTCTCTACTCACACTAAGCGAACCCAAATGAGCTGCGGCACATGCTACGGACCTATTTATTTTCAGTCATCAACCACTGAATCTGTGAGAAGGGAAGAAAAACGGCGGGCGACTTGATCCCGACAGGCAAATCCACTTGCGCTAGTTCGCCGATTAAGCCACCGCCGCAAAACCACAGACCATCCGGTTCGTCCGCGATAACACTGGTCGTAAACGCCCTGTTGGCTCCCGTCATCTTGAGAACCACGGGACAGTTGCGAAGCTGTTTCGTACTTGGCATTTCGGCCCTCCCTAAAATAGCAGCCCGGACTTCGCGGGAAGATATGGGCGCCCGCGGACACGTGGAATTCTTTTCATCTCGATCTCCTCGGCCGCGTAAAGGCGTCGATCAATGTGGGGTTCGGAGCGCAAGGCGCCCGAATGCAGCAAGCAACGCTTCCCCGCAGGAACACCGCACTCAGGACAAGCCACGGAACAGCACTGTTCCAACGTCAGTTCACTCATCCTCATCCCACTACTGTGTGACAAAATTGGACGTAAGGCTGTTCCGTTCAGGACACTTTTCGCGCCCGCCAAGGGCTGTTCTCTGGGTGAAGTGATCTCAGTGCCCGATTAATCGGGCACCGAGTCGAGAGTCCGACGTGGTCAGATGTGTTTCGCGTCAGCGGCGTATCGCGGCAAAGACTTCCTCATTCTGCTCGATGAAACCATCAATCAAATTCAGCGAGATGCACTCGCGGTGGTGAAGGGTCAACCGCCGATGAACCTTCGAGCGCCCGTGTCGATGGTGTCGGTTTCACCGGGGCGCAGAACTCGCGTCGGTAAAACGGATCGAGGTCCGAGTGGCTAGGCGACGCTTCGGCGCGGTGTAGACTCTGGGGTGATCGAAGAAACAGCGCGACTTGACGAGTCGCACACTCCGATTCCGCTAAACGATTTAGCTTCTTGTCAAATTGGAGGCTCAAGATGAACGATCAACAAAAGCAGGAGCAGTATTCTGGAGTGCGAGATCAAGAGATCCGTGCGGCGCTGGATCAGCATTGGGCAGCGTCCGATGCCAATGATTTTGAAACCGAGCACCGCATCTATCACCAGGACGCGGTGCTGGAATACCCGCAGTCGCGTGAGCGAACCCGCGGTCGACGCAACATACAGAACCAACGCGCCAGTCAGCCGAGCAAAAAGCGGTTTTCTATCCGACGAATCATTGGCGGAGGTGATCTTTGGGTCACCGAATTCATCCTGACATATGACGGCAAGCCGTCCTACACCGTGAGCATCATGGAGTTCAGGGGCGACAAGGTTGCGCGGGAAACACAGTACTTTGCGGATCCATTCGTGGCTCCCGCATTCCGCGCTCAATGGGTCGAACGGATGGACACATAATCTGGAAGCGCGAGAATTCGCTAACGACACCGCCATTTGCGGTTGGCAGCATAATTGTCGAAAACAGAGATTAACGCCGGAGACTCGCTAACTCCTGATTGACGCGGTTACCGGAGGAGTCGAACTGCATGATAGGGGGGTATCGTCAGCACATTTTCCGATGGAGGGACAAGAGATGGATTGGAAACGGTTGGCCCAGTTTGCGCTGTTGGGTAGCAGTGATTTGGAACAATATGCCATCCTGCTGGTACGCGTTTCGCTCGGGCTTTTCTTCGCCATCTCCGGGGCAAGCAAATTGTTTGTCGCCGGCGGCACGAATCCTGTTTACGAAACGCTCGTTAAGGCCAAAGTCCCGTTTCCCCACCCAACGGCTTATTTCGTGTCAGGTGTCGAGCTCGTTGGCGGATCCTTGGTGACCGTGGGGTTTCTTTCAAGCCCGGCCTGCGTGGTTTTATTGATCGATATGATTGTCGCCATCCTGACCAACACGCTTTCCACCATGCCTAAGGGACTTTCGCCTCTTAGCTGGCTCGACGATTTCCTCTACCTTCCCGAAGTCCTGTACGTGCTCTTCTTTATCTGGCTGATCTGCTCGGGTCCGGGAAAGTTCAGTGTCGACTACTGGCTGGCCGGCAAGTTACTGAGGTGAGATGCGGGCCATGCGCGTAAAGTCCTTATCGAGAGTGAAGACGCTGGCGTCATAAACCAAGAAAGAATGAAGTTGACGCGGACCACCTAGAACGGTTCTGGCGCATCCGGATGGCCGCAACCAGTAACCACGATGCGGTTGGCGACTTGCTTCCGTATCCAGGCTCGCTACGGCCGATCAAAGGTTAACCGAAGTTGTTGTGTCTCAGCGATCGATGCATCAATCGCGGCTTGCGTTCTCCCGGCGCCATCCGCGTCTTCAATGTGGAGGGAGTCGGTTCTGAATCAACTCAAATCACGTCGTCGCGCTCTGTTCTTAGTGCTTCTCGCCGCCGCCCACGTGGCCACGCCCATCACGCACTTCATTCCCTTTGAAGTGAGCAACCCTATCGACGGGCTTTGAGGACTCGGGCTTATCGCCAGGGTGCGGCGCCGGGCCCTTATAGCCGTGGTCTGGATGAAAATGATTATTGACGTGGCCTTGGAAATTGTCAGGGCCGTGAAACCATGGACCAGCACCAATGAAGACGCCGCCCGTAAACCATTCCGGACCGTAATAGCCGTAAGGAGCGCAGCCATAAGGCGCGGTGTCATAGTAGCCGTAGGGGCAGTCCGGAGCGGGTCCAATGTTGACGCCGACACTAACCTGGGCTTCCATTTTTGGGGCGGTCATCATCAAGCAAATTCCGGCCACAGCGGCTAGCGCCAGGCATTTGAGTGTGCTCATAGAGATCTCCTTACTGTCGCGACCATTAGACGGCCGTCATCTACTACCTGGCGCCGCGGAGGCGTATGAAGCGCCCAAAGCCGCTTCCATAGAGATAGCGATGACGGGCGTTGGTGACAATACACTTTTTCTGGTATTGGCAACCCAAAGCGCCAAGGCGTCGTGGCAATGAGTTCGGCTTGCGCTTCGACGCCATCCGCACGCAGTTATTCAGTAAGATGTAGATCGAGCCACGCTCATTCGATGGACAGAGACCGCAGAAGGACTTGTGGGCGACACTTGATTCTTAACCGATTTCTCGGCTTGCGCCTCTGGCGAGTATTCTGCTATCAAACGCGCGCTTCGAACTTGACGAAGTGCGTCGCGATTGCGCTTTGATCTCTATGACGGATCAGTCGGAGGCGCACTGTCGGGCGAAATGGATTGATTTGAGTGCCCATCGCCGAGCGATTCGAAACTAATCTAGCGACGTTTCACCTTGCCGGCTGATCTTCGTTGCGCTTTCTGATATTTCCTCGTTGCTTTCCGCTGTTTCTTTCCTGCCTTGCGTAACATTCTTCGCTGTTTCTTAGCCGTCTTTCTGTCCACCTTTTGCTGTTTCTTGGCCGCGATCTGAGACTGGCGCTCATACTCTTGGATGGTCATGCCTTGCGCATGGACGGGTATCGATTCGGCCACACTCAAGACGGCCAGTAATGCGAGAACAGCGATTCGTTTCATCCTACTTTTCTTGTGTTTGATATTGTAGCTGTTTAGTGCTGTTGGTCTTCGCGAGGATGAATTGATTGACGGGATCATACAGAAAATATGCGCCGGGTCTTATCTCTGCAAGGCTTTCCATGCGCCCTAGCGCTTTTGAAAGCCCTTCGATTGATTCTAGCCAGCGGGCATCCTTGTCTGAACTCCCTGAGAAAATATCGAATGTTGGTTCGCTCATGCATACTCAGACGCCAACCCAGGGGAATTGGTTGCGGATCGCGGTAATCCGGATTACAGGGACTTGCGAACAGTTGGTAGAACGTGAGCCGTAGCTGGTCGGTTCATTCTGAAGGGTAAGAAGAAGCCATCGTAATCACTGAAAGTCGTTTAATTCAGTGTGGAACATGGTCGTCGCGGGAGCGACCGCATTCGTGGGGATCGGCTGCACAACGCCATTCGGTTGAATCGACTGTTTCACCTGCTCGAGTCGCAGACCGCACTCACGAAGCGATTGAGCGACAAGAGCAGTTAGAGAAATCCGTGCGAAGGGCAATTGAACGATACAACCAAGATACATCTTCTTCCTAGCATCCAATAACGCACACCCGCTCGACGATTTAAAGATGGAGACGGGGGGAGCTGAAACCTTAGGCCGTCTTGAAAACAAGTACCTTTGGCTTTTCGAGGCGCTCAAAACGCAGAAACGTGGGAAATTGCGCTCAACTGGAACGTAACTGGAACGCAGGATTCTGATCCAACAGGCGAAATCTGGACTAGAGCATCACGTCAGCAAATCGCGACCCTCGCCCAAAGCTTCATCTTCCTTCCATGCCGGTTTACGCGACCCCCCTACCGTAAGAATGCATCGAGACGGATGTTACCTGACAGATTACTTGGACGCGATAAACGCCCTCCCTTCCGCCAAGGCGCATCGACCGACAGAAATTGCAACGCAAACAACGAAACCGCCTCTGAATAGATCCAGAAGCGGTTTCAAAGAAAGAGCCCCCGTCGGCGAGAAGCAAAATCGCCAGCTTCGAGAGACGATGCTAACTGCAGGATCAATTTTTTACGTTGAGGATCGGCACGGTTTCGGTTGAGTCGGCCTCTTCAGCCACGCGCTGATGTGCGAGCGAAGGATCGAAGATAAAACTTTCATTTAGCTCTTCGACGCGCAGCGTATGCACGACACGTTCGCTTCCGCGGCGGCTGAGAAACAAGGCGCTCGGGCCCTTGGCTTTATCGGTGGCTGCGCAGGAAGCCATCGCCACTTGTCGCCCGGTCTTGGTGTCGAAGATTACGGCCATGAGTATACCTGAGCCATTAAATGGATCGATGTTGATGCGATAGTGGCCCGCCGGAATCAGCGCCTGCCCCCAGCGAACGGAATGATTGAGCGTGAACTTGCCATTGTAGATCGACTGGGCCTGCACGCTGCCGGCGAACAAACCCGCGATCAACACGAGCGCTGCGAAGAACGTGACTTTCGTTGCCGCTTTCGAATGATTGAATTTCATTGTCGTATTCCTCCTGTTTCGGTGTCTTGTTAGCCGGTGCGTCCGATCTTGCTGTTTGGGTTCCGCATCGTGCCTTCACTCAAGAGAGCGAGAAGTCCGGGAAAACCGGCTCACGAAAACCGGGAGTTCTTTGAAGCGGTTTGCGCGGCGACGGAGGAGTGCTGCAAGTCGCCTGTTTTCAGCAGCAGTCCAGCTTCCTGGAGGATTTGAGCCAGGAGCGGGTAAAGCAGGTCGATGCCGTGCCGGGAGCGCAGACGCTGGTGGAAAGCGCGGACCTCGCAACCGGAATAGCGCTGCTGGTAAAGCAGCAGGACACGCTCGACGGTGGCAAAGGGCACCGGGGTCGAGAAGGTCTTACGGCTGGCGCGGACCCAGTGGCCGTCGTAGCCGCGGCGCTGGTAGAGCCGCCGCAGGCGCGCCATGGCGGCGGGAGAGATCGTCAGAACGTCGGCGGCCTGGTCCCAGGTGATTTTCCGGGCGATGGCCCGCAGGATCACTTCGCGCATTTTCATGGTCCACTCCAGAGCGGGCGGCGTCGCTAGGGCAGCTGGATTGGGTCTGACGATACGAAGCCGCCGAACTTCGCTCCACTGAAGAGAGCGAGAACGGAGCGGAAACTGGCTCGCGAAAATGGCGGAATTTTGGGGCTCTGTGGCGTGACAGGCGATGACGGAACAGGCTCAGCACGAGGTTTGATAGGGAGGTCCAAAAATTGACTTCGCCTGGAGCGGACGGTATTGTTTCGTCAATTGATGTTCCAGGAGTGCGCGCGTGCGCCCAACGTCGTCGGCGGAGCTTACCCGGCTGTTGGCCAACTGGGGCCAAGGCGATCCGGAAGCCCGCGACCGGCTGATTCCATTGATCTATGGGGAGCTCCGCTCAATCGCGCGGCGTTACCTGCGGCGCGAGCGGCCGGACCATACACTGCAAAGCGCGGCACTCGTCAACGAAGCCTACCTGCGAATGATTCGCCAGCGGCCCGGAAAATTTGAGAACCGCGCGCATTTTTTCGGGTTTGCGGCGCAGATGATGCGGCACATTCTAGTGGACCACGCGCGCGGGCGCCTGGCGGCCAAAAGAGGAGCGGGCGCTCCGCGCCTGAGCCTCGATCCCGAAATCGCGCTGCCGCAAAAGCATGACATGGACCTAGTGGCACTCGACAACGCGTTGAACAAACTTGCAGAGCTCGACCCGGAGCTAAGCCGGCTGATCGAGCTGCGATTTTTCGGGGGGCTTTCGATCGAGGAGACGGCAGTGGTGATGGAGACGTCGCCGGCGACAGTGAAGCGCGAGTGGGCCGCGGCGCGGGCGTGGCTGAAGAGGGAAATCGACAAGGGCGCGCGCAAATGACTCCGGAGCAGTGGCGAGAGGTGAAGGAAGTGCTGGCGGGGGCGCTCGAGGTGGCGCCTGGGGAGCGGCACGCGTACCTGGACCGACATTGCGCGGATTCGTCGCAGAGGCGGGAAGTGGAGTCGCTGATTGCGGCGCATGAGAATGGCGGCAGCGGTTTCATGGAGCGGCCGGCGACGGCAAGCAGAGAGGCGTTGAAGGCGGGCACGAAGCTCGGCCCGTACGAAATCGTGGCGCGGCTGGGAGCAGGCGGAATGGGCGAGGTGTATCGCGCGCGCGACACCCGGCTGAACCGCACGGTCGCGATCAAAATTCTTGCGCCGCATCTTGCTGACAGCGCCGCATCGCGCGAACGCTTCGAGCGCGAGGCGCGGCTGATCGCAAACCTGAATCACCCGCATATCTGCACCCTTTACGACGTGGGCCACCAGGACGGGACGAATTATCTGGTTATGGAATATCTGGAAGGCGAGACTCTGGCGACACATCTCGCCAGAGGAAAGTTGCCGCTCGAGCAGACACTGAACTACGCCATCGAGATCGCCGATGCGCTGGACAAGGCGCACCGGCGGGGCGTGACGCACCGGGACCTGAAACCCGGAAACATCATGCTCACGAAGGCGAGGGCCAAGCTTTTGGATTTTGGTTTGGCGAAGCTGAGCCAGGGCGGGTCTGGCACCGGAGCTCCGCTTTCGCAGATCGCGACGGGGAAGGATTCCATTACCGCGCAGGGAACTATTGTAGGGACGCTTCAGTATATGGCTCCGGAACAAGTGCAAGGCAAGGAAACGGATGCCCGCGCGGATATTTTTTCGTTCGGCGCGGTTTTGTACGAGATGGCGACGGGGAAGAGAGCGTTTGAAGGGGAGAGCGCGGCCAGCACGATCGCGAGAATTCTTGAGATCGAGCCTCCGTCGATTACTTCGCTCCAGCCGATGGCGCCGGCGGCGCTGGACCGACTGGTGAAGCGGTGCCTGGTGAAGGATCCCGAGGAACGATTGCAATCCGCACACGATTTGAAATTCGAGCTGGAGTGGATTCGAGAGGCGGCTGCGGAGTCCGACGCTTCGGAAGCCGCAGTTTCTGTGCGCGGGTGGAATCGTGCGCTGCCGTGGGCTGCGGCATGCATCGCGATACTAGCGGCTGTTGCGTTGGGATTTGTGTTCATGCGATCCCGTCAGGCACCTTGGAGTGCGATCGAGCCGACGCGCCTCGAGATTCCCGTGCCTGCGAACGCAACCTTGTCCTTCCTTGGCTCGTTCGCGGTGTCACCCGACGGCCGGCAGCTGGCCTTTGCTGCCAAAGGTTCTGACGGCGTTCTCCGCTTGTGGGTTCGTCCCCTGAATTCGCTGGAAGCGCGCCCGCTGCCCGGGTCGGAATCGCCAGCGAACGATCCATTTTTCTGGTCGCCCGATAGCCGGTTCATCGCGTTCGGCGCCGGCGGAAAACTCAAGAAGATCGACGTGTCGGGCGGCCCGGCGGAAACGGTGTGCGATACGGCCCAGGACATACAAGGGGGTTCCTGGAATCGTGACGGTGTAATCGTATTCGGGCAATCGAATGAGGCTGGGAAGGTAATTTTGATGCGGGTTTCGGCGAACGGGGGAACACCGACTCCTGTGACCGCTCTCAACGCGTCCCGCGGAGAAACGGTTCATGCATTTCCAACGTTCCTTCCCGACGGGCGACATTTCGTTTACTGGATTGATTCTACTGCGCCGGCGAAAAAGGGCATTTACGTCGGGTCGCTCGACGCGAAGCCCGAGGAGCAGGATCTGAGACAACTCGTGGTTACCGATCAACTGGCCGCCTACGCTCCGTCGTCTGACCCCGACGTCGGGCAGTTGCTTTTTGTCCGTGAGGGGGCTCTGATGGCGCAACCATTCGATGCGCGCCGATTGGAGCTGACGGGCGAACCCGTCACCGTGGCCGAACGGGTTGGGTTCTTGTCCGCGTATCCTTACTTTTCGGCTTCGAACAACGGCGTGCTGGCATACAGGACCGACAGCGGTTCGTCTCAACAGGCTCAACTAGCCTGGTACGACCGCCAGGGAAAGCTCATCGGGAAAGTTGGGGCGCCGGGTTTGTTCCTGCAGTTCGCACTTTCCCCCGATGGAACTCGTGTTGGCGTGCACTCGATCGATCCCCAACATCCGGCTTCGATTGTTCTGCTGGTCGATTTGTCGAGGGGCACAACGACGCGAATTACGTTCGGATCGTTCAATTACTATTCCTCGGCGTGGTCTCAGGATGGAAGCCGAATCATCTTCGTTTCCAATCAGGGCGATAAGTTTGGCCTATACGAGAAGGCCGTCAACGGCGAGAAGGAGGAAGAGCTTCTATTCCAATCAAAAGAGAATATGGTCGCGACAAGCTGGTCTCGCGACGGTCGCTTTCTGCTGTATTTCACGGTTGATTCAAAGAACTACTCCGATCTGTGGGTGTTGCCGCTTGAGGGTGATAGGAAGCCGGTGCCGTTCCTACGGACTGAGTTTGACGAAGGGCAGGGATACTTTTCTCCCGACGGACGCTGGGTTGCCTACTATTCAAACGAGACCGGCCGCGCTGAGATCTATGTACGACCGTTCTCGGCAGACTCCCCACGAGAGGCCTCCAGCGCCGGCCCAAAGTGGTTAATTTCGACCGCGGGTGGAGTCGAGCCTCGCTGGCGCGCCGACGGACGCGAGTTATATTACGTCGCGCTCGACGGGAAATTGATGGCGGTCGATGTCACGACGGGCCCGGTGTTTGAGGCGGGAGTTCCAAAAGCCTTGTTCCAAACTCCGGTGGCGCATCCGGAATTTGGAGTGGTGGGAACGGCGGAACCAGCCGCTGACGGCAAACGCTTTCTCTTCGAGATACCGGCCGAGCAGACCTCGCAGCCGCCTTTCATCGTGGTGCAGAACTGGCAGGCGGAGATGACGAAATGATCACCGGGGCCAAAAAGCTTAGTTCGAGCTCTATGCGCACCTGGTGGGCGCACGGTAACTGGCATTCGCGCAAGAGCGGGGACTCAGGCTGGTCGAGGACATAACTTTGGAGGTGCTGCGGGAGTTCCGTGCCACTCTTCCCCATCACAATACGGCTGCAAGAAGGTGGATCGAGGAACTGCGTGCATTTTTTTGTTTTTGCCTCGACTCGAGCTGGATTACGAATAATCCCACAAGGAAACTTCAGATACCCATGGGGCATTCGACACCAAGGAACCGTTTACGAATGAGGAAGTCGAGATGATCCGAAGCGCATGCACGATTTATGCGGATGGTGCTGGCCGAACGGGTCGAGAGAATGCACAGCGAATCCGGGCCTTCGTGGAACCTCTGTTACACACGGGTCTCCGGATCCGTGATGCTTCGACGTGACAGTATTTTAGACGGCAAAATGCGTGTCAAAACGGCGAAGACGGGGACCGAGGTCTATTGTCCACTTCCACCGTCGCTCATCAACCGAATGGAAGATCCGCTTCGATCTCATCTCCGAAGACGGTCAAAGCTATGTCGAGAGCTGCTATGCATATGCCTCGTTTCGAGTTGACCCTAGCTGAACTCCACAGCCAAAACGGGTATAGAGTTCGGTTCAATGACAACCCAATCCATCCCCAGATCATAGAACTTCTTGAGAAGGTGCAATTCCCAAAGAGAAATGGCTGAACTTCTATATTCAACTTTCCCCCATGTGTGTTGAGACGGCGGCGCGATTTCCTCCGTCGGTCGGTATTCCAACCACTGTAAGTCATATCGGAACGTGTTGGATGGTACACTCCGGCAAGCCGAAATGGACACTCCAGAGCATGCCCTCTAACGCTGGTCCGGATGAAATGTTTTGCGGGTCAGATTGCGCTTTGCTCGTAATTGCCGTCAGAGAAGAAATCGTAAACTAATACAAGCACTAGGAGAAAGTCGTGAGCCAACCACACGAGACACTGGAGTTAAGGCTGACGGATGAACAGATCGCTGCAATAAGACAGCGCATCGCGCGGCGAAAGCGACAAATCCTAGAGCGCGGCGAGTTTGATCTAAGAGAAATCAATGGAACAGAGGAATTTCGGACCTAGCACTCACATGAGCGACCGGAGAGATTCGAACTCCCGACCCTCCGGTTCGAAAACAAAGACAGCGTCGCGCTGTCCTTTGCGGGGATAGGATTCTGGCGAGGGACAGGTTCCGATCGTCCAGACGTAACCGTTCGTTCCGTCGGTGGTCATATCCCCAGTTGTAAAACTTTGGGTTGCTGTCGGCCAACGCGAGATTTGCTCAGCCTCGCAGCTTTGTCGACATTCGAGCGTTTTGCACGGCTGATATTACAAGCGTGAGGCTGACCACGGCGCACAGGAGCCAAATGGCGCGGAACAATGGTTTTATTTCGCTCATCGCGGCCTCAGATTCGCTTGTAATGATCCCAACGCCAAGTACTGCCGCTGTTTGGAGCGCCACAAGTACGAGCAATATCCGTTCTCTAAGGCATTTGGCGAACGTCCACAGTGCTGTGAGTACAATGACGGTAACTGCCTGCCCAAGCACCAGATTCATTCTATCGGGGAGCCGACTGTGCCTCCAGCTTAGTGCGATCTCTAGGTTACAGAATGCGAAAACTGCAGTCGAGATTGCGACACTCCGAGCCATGCAATATGGATGCTCAGCATTTTTGTGAGTCCCCATATTATTCTCACTCAACGGCCTGAGTAAACCTGCCGATAACAAGGTGGGCCAGCTGCTAGGTTGGTCCGACCATCGTAGATTGCTGTTAACAGTCCATACAGCCAAGGCGGGCCCTTCAACAGTCCCTTATTGCCAACGAGCGGAACGAAGGGAGCAAGATTTACGGCCAGCGTCGTTTTGGCCTTATCGTCGTCACCCCAGATGCTACAGAAACAAACAATATGACCTCCAATATGACTTCCTTGGAGGCTGCGATGAGACTCGAACTGAACTAAATAGGGCCTATAACGCGTCAAAAATAGTGGAGGCGGGGGGAGTTGAACCCCCGTCCGAGAAACCTTGCGACCCGAAGACTACATGCGTAGCCCGTTCCGTTGGGTTTCGCCGGAAGAACTCAGAGCGGGCAAGACGCGCTCCCGACTAGTCCGATGATCTCGCCGCCGAATTACGGACCGAAACGCGGCAGCCAGCCTACTGTGTGACGCCTCATCCCAAGCGCGTAGGTAACGCCGGGGGAGACGCGCAGCTTACTTTTGGTTAGGCTGCGAGAGCCAACTGTGAGTTGCCAGTTGTGTTGTTTCACCCTATTACGGGCGGGTGAGACCCGGCATGCCTTCGAGCAGCGGCAGTCTCCGTCGAAACCGTGTCGCCCCCGTTGGAGACTCCAGAATACCACTTCGCCCCAGCACGAAGCAAAAACGAGGCCTGAGTTTCGACAGCCCAAACCGTGCTAGCATCGGTCTGGAGGCAGTGGATGCGCTTTCTGTTTCTCTTCCTCGCGTTCTTCTTCGTAATCGTATGGGTGTTCGCCTTTGTCGCATTTCATGTAGCGAGTTTTTTCATCCACATATTTCTCGCCCTGGCGCTGATCTTCTTCGTCGTGCACCTGCTCCGGCCGCGCCGCGCTTCCTAGCCCGACGCATTCCCAATCACGGTCTAATGCTCGTGCGAGCCTTCCGAGCTCACAATCGCTTCGTCGGCCGTCTCGGTGCCGAAGGGCGGAGTGTCATGCGCCCCGGGCTTCAAGACCGCTGCGAAGACCACTGCCGCAACCACCACCACAGTGAGTTTTACAGGCAGCATGATATTGAGCGCGAATACGACCATCGCAATCAGGGCTACATACGCGAGAAACAGGAGCGGTCCAAAATATTTGGCGAGGAGCCTTCCATCGTGCATTGCATGCCTCCGTTTTCCGGGCTCAACGAAACGCCAGTCGGCGATCGAAGGGCCGGGAATCAGCGATCCTGCATCGTTAGATGCGGCGCCGGGCTCAACGGGTCAGGAATGCAAGCAGAGGAGCGTAGGCGGGATATTGCGCGCTGAGCGCGTCGCGCTCGCCGGGCTCGAATTCTTTGGGATCGAAGCCGGGTGCCATCGTAGTGCCCATCAATGCGAATTTTCCGCCAGGAGCCAGCCGCGAACCCTGCCAGGTACCGCCGGTCACGGCATGCTGCACGCGCATCCCGCCATCGAGGTTCTGCCCCAGCAGCAGCGCTTCGGCCGTGCCATCGGGCTTCAGCGTGAGCATTTCGACCGGGTCACCCAGATAAAAATGGTAAACCTCGTCGCCCTTGAGCCGGTGCATGGCCGAAAAAGTATCCGGAGTCAGCATGTAATAGATCGCGCTTGATAAAGCCGACCGGTAAGACTCCGCAAAGTATCCGCCCTCAACTTCCAGCGGCCTAAGCTTCAACAATTCCTGGACCTGTTTGGCGGTCAACATCGCGCCTGAAATTCCCCCCGCTTTGCGCCTCGAAGATACGAACCCGCGCTGGGGAAGGCAAGCGAAACCTCGGCCCAAACGGGCCAGCTGAACCCTGTTCCCCTGTTCGCACATCCGCTTCACCGCCTGGAACTACCGCAGGGAAAGTCAGTTGACACGCCCGCAACCCGATTCATAATTTAAGTAGGTAGGATCGCTTGAAAGAACGCAAAGGAACTCTCGAGCAGGCCCTCGAAGAAGCCGTTTCCCGGGCATTGCGCGACAATTTGGCTCCGCTGCAGCGGACTGCCGACGACCTTCACCAGGCCTTCGCGGACCTCGTCGCGGCGTGCTCCTCTAGCCGGCCGAGCAACGCGCTGCCGGCGATGCTCCGCGCGCAGACCGCCGCATCGGCCCTCGCCGCAGGCCTTTCCGTGCTTTCCAATTTCGTCGCCGTGGCGCTGAATCCGCGGGATGGGAAAGGCTCGGAGGAACAATCTGCTACAGCGGTGGCGGATTTGGAAGCCGAGCCGGTCCTCGCCGAACCGCCGCCGCTCCGTGTGCCTCCGCCGCCCGAACTCAAGTCGGACGGGGACGAAGAGCCGCTGGCGGCCCAACCCGCAGAAGGATCCGTCGAAGCCTCCGCGGAGATTCCCGTTCACGCAGCGGTCATTGAGGAGCCGGTCGCTGCGGAACCGATTGCGAGCGCGGGGGCTTCGCACGAAACGGCCGCATTTGACCCCGCGACGCTCCCAACCGAGCTTCGCGATCTGCATCGCCGCGCCAGCCGCGTCGCCAAAGTGGCCATGCAGGACATCAAGTTACTGCATCCCAAAGACGTTGGCCTGGGCCGTGAAAACAAAGACATCTGTCATCGGTTGCGCTCAGACATTGACAAAGCCCGCAAAGAATACGACCGCCGGTTCCGTGCGATTCAGGACCATCCCGTGGATTATTTCCACCACTGGATGCTGGAGATTCTTGCAGAGGGCGACGCCGAAGCTCTCGGCGAATATCCCTATCCCTCGCCCGTTCTGCGGCACTAAGATTATTCACATGGGATCGCCTCGCCGGTTCATTCGCTCGGCCGGAGCCGTCTTGCTGGTGTGTTCGATTTGTGCTGCGCAGACCAAGCCTGCCAAGCCATCCGCGAAGCCAGCTGCAAAGCCCTCTGCGGCACCCGCCAAGCAGGCGTTCGCCGCTGACCAGCTTGAAAAACTTGCGCGCGCCCTGAAGCTGCCGAACCCTTCGGCGGCGTACGCGCAGCTTAGCGCCGTCGCCATGCGGAAATCGTCCGGTACGCTCGGAGACCGTGCGGCCCTCGCGCTCGGTTACTACGACTACGGGAAAGGGAATTACACCTCGGCGGTCAAGTGGCTGGCCAAGGCCGAAAGCGATCCGTTGCTGGCCGACTACGCCCTCTATTGGATCGCGGAAACCGAGCTCGCATCCGGCCGCACGGCCGACGCTCTGGCATCGTTCGAGAGATTTCGCAAGGAATATCCCGATTCGGTTTTGACCGATCAGGTGCTGCAATCGCTCGGCGACGCGGCGCTGGCCGCGAATCAAGGCGCCGACGCTGCCTCGGAGCTGGACGCATATTCGCAGACCACGCAACGCCCCGGCCTGTTGCTCCTGCGCGGCGAGGTGCGCGAAGCGACGGGCAAGACGCTCGATGCCATCGCCGACTATCAAGCTGTCTACATGCGTTTCGCCACCAGCGAACAAGCGCGCCAAGCCGGCGTCAAACTCGGTTTTCTGCGCACCTCCATGGGCGCGACGTATCCGCCGCTCGCGCTTGACCAGCGCCTCACGCATGCCGCAATGCTTTTCGGTGCGAAAAGCTGGAGCGATGCTCGCAGCGAATACGCGGCGCTCGTGGGGGAGCTGGCCGGCGCCGATCGTGAACGCGCCCAGCTGCGCATTCTCGAATCTGGCGTTTCGCTCGGCTCGGGTCCCGGTGAAATAGCGGCGCTGCAAATCACCGATCCCGACGTAGACGCCGAGCGTTACGAGGCTCTCGCCGAATACTACCGCGCGCAGCAACAAGAACCGCAGATGATCGCGGCGGTCGAAGCTGTCATAACGCGCGCTGGATCGAGTCATTGGGCCGAATCGGCTTTGTTCCTCGCCGGGAACTACTACTGGGTGCAGCTTGATCGCGACCGCGCCTCGAGTTACTACAAGCGGCTCGAGGAAAATTTCCCCATGTCGACAAATGCCCCTGCGGCGCAGTGGCGCGTCGCATGGTCGGCCACTCTGAAGCGCCAGCCGGAGGCTGCGGCGCTGCTCCAGGAGCAGTTGCGCCGTTTCCCTGGCTCAACTTACACGCCGGATGCACTCTACTGGCTCGGCCGCCTCGCGGAAGAAGCCGGAGTCCAGCCGCTTGCGCGCGGCTACTACGCGAAACTCGACGAGCGCTACCCCCAAAATTATTTCCAAGCGCAAGCCGCTGTGCGCAGCAACAAGCTAGGTCCCGGCCCCGTTCAAAAATCCGACGTGCTCGATCTGATTCCGCCGGTTGCCGCGATACCCGGCCTCGACGGGCCGATCCCGATCGCCGCAGCGGGCCGCCAGGCGCGCGCGGACGCGCTGCGTTCGATTGCCTTCGATGCCTCCGCGGAGCTGGAATTGCGCGCCGGCTATGCCGCCACGGGTGAGCCGCGATTGCTTCTGGAAGCCGCGCAATCCGCCGTGGCCGCGGGCCACTATGGCGCCGCGATCGTTACCGTACGCCAGATTTTTCCGCAGCTGGAATCGCAGCCATTTTCTGACGTCCCGCGCGACGTCTGGCGCGTGGCCTACGCACTCCCATACGAAGCTTCGATTCGCCGCTGGTCCGCGAAAGCCGGAGTGGACCCGATGCTCGTCGCCGGATTGATTCGCCAGGAATCGGCGTTCGAGCCCGAAGCGCGCTCCGGCAAATCGGCCATCGGGCTGATGCAGCTGATCGGCCCGACGGCGCGCCTGCTCGCCCGTCAGGAAAAAATCAAGTATTCGCGCGCACGCCTCACCGATCCCGATTACAACGTCCATCTCGGCACCACGTACGTCGCCAATCTCGTCAAACAATTTGGCGGCGCGGAATCGGCGCTGGCCGCGTACAATGCCGGAGAAGACCGCGTGACACTTTGGACGGCGGGGCAGTCCTACCGCGAGACCGCTGAATTCGTGGACTCGATTCCGTTCACCGAAACGCGCCAGTACGTGCAGATCGTGACGCGCAACGCGGATATCTATCGCCGGCTTTACGGAGCCCAACCAGATGAACCCCGTCCCACCCGGTCGCGCCGCGGCCGCTAGCCCGAAGCTTTCCTCAAAGGCAGAGCGATTTACCGAATCCGTGATTCGTGAAATGACGCGGCTGGCGATCCGCCACAATGCCGTCAATTTGTCCCAGGGCTTTCCGGATTTTCCCGCGCCCGCCGAGATCAAGCGCGCGGCGCAGGAAGCCATTGCAGCGGACATCAACCAGTACGCCGTCACCTGGGGCACGAAAAAATTCCGCGACGCGATTGCTGCGAATTTCGAGCGCACCCAGGGAGTCAGGGTCGATCCCGAGCGCGAGATCACCGTTTGCTGCGGTTCGACCGAGGCGATGATGTCCACCATGCTTGCGATCATCAATCCGGGCGACGAAGTGGTGGTCTTCGAGCCGTTCTACGAAAATTATGGGCCCGACGCGATCCTTTCCGGTGCCACGCCGCGGTTCGTGAAGCTGCGTCCGCCGGATTGGAGCTTTGATCCCGACGAGCTGGCCGCTGCGTTCGGCCTGAATACGAAAGCAATCATTCTCAACACGCCGAACAATCCCACGGGGAAGGTTTTCGGGCGAGCCGAATTCGAACAAATTCGCGACCTCTGCCTGAAGTGGAACACCTTCGCCATTACCGACGAAATCTACGAGCACATGCTCTACGACGGCGCGAAGCACATCTCGCTCGCCACGCTCGACGGCATGCACGACCGCACCATCACCATCAACGCGCTGTCGAAAACCTACAGCGTCACGGGCTGGCGCGTGGGCTGGGCCCTTGCGCCTCCCCAAGTGACGGCGGCGATCCGCAAGGTGCACGATTTTCTAACGGTGGGAGCAGCCGCGCCTTTGCAGGAAGCAGGCGCCGTGGCTATGAATTCGCCCCCGAGCTATTACCAGTCGATTGCGACCCAGTACCTGGCACGGCGCGACCGCCTGTTGGGGATTCTGACGGGCGCCGGTTTCAAATGCTTCAAGCCGCGCGGCGCGTACTACATCATGACGGACATTTCCGCCTTCGGATTCCCCGATGACGTGACCTTCGCAAAATATCTGGTAACGGACATTGGCGTCGCCGCCGTCCCTGGATCGAGCTTCTATCTCGACCGCGCAGAGGGCCGCAACCATCTCCGCTTCACGTTTTGCAAAAAGGAATCAACGTTCCAGGCCGCCGCCGAGCGCCTCGCCAAGCTCCGAGCGAAGTAACTCTCTTGTCGTCGCTCGTTCGGAGGACATCTACGGCTCGGTGAGATCGAACGACTGCAGATAATTCGGTATCGTCACATTCGGCCAGTGGCGCTGCGCCACAATCGCGTCGCGCAGGGCCGTCAGGCCGCTCGGCTCGCCGTGGATCATGAACGTTTGCTTCGGGGCCGCCTGGAAGCCCGAAACCCACCGCAGCAGTTCGCTCTTTCCCGCGTGCGCAGACAGCTGGCCCAGCTCGACCACTTCGGCGCGGACCGGCACCTGCTCGCCGTGAATGCTCAGGAACTTCGCGCCATTTTGCAGCGCGCGTCCGCCGGATCCTTCCGCCTGGTAGCCCACCAGCAACACCGCGCTGCGCGAATCCGGCAATCGCTTTGCCAGATGGTGCAGCACGCGCCCGCCGGTGATCATGCCGCTGGCCGAAATGATGATGCAGGGCGAAACCACGTCGTTGATTTTCTTCGAATCCTCGACCGTTCGCGTCAGGTGCACGTTCTTCACACTCAGCGGGTCGTCGCTCGATTGCTGCCTCAGATCGTAATCGGTGCGATGGCGCATGTACATCTCAGTGACGTTGATGGCCATCGGGCTGTCCACGAAGACCGGCAGGCTGGGAATGCGTTTCTGGTCTTCGAGGACGCGCAGGTAATACATCAGCAGTTGCGTGCGGTCCACGGCAAACGCGGGAATCACCACCGAGCCCCCGCGTTTCGCCGTGCGGTTCACCACGTCGGCAAGCTCATCGAGCACAGAGCCGCTCGGGTGTTCGCGATCTCCGTACGTGGACTCGCACAGCAGGAAATCCGCGCGTGCGGGCGATTCGGGATCCTTGAGGATCGGCTGGTCGTAGCGCCCGATGTCACCGGAGAACACGACCACTTTCTGCTGGCCGTTTTCGGTGACGGTCAGCTCCAGCCAGGTCGCGCCGAGGATATGTCCCGCGTCGTGCGGCCGCACCGAAAATTGCGGGCTGATTTTGAAAACGTCATTGCTCGGAATATCGCGGAATTGGGTCAGCGTTACTTTTGCCTCCGCGACGGTGTAGAGCGGCAATGGCGGCTTGTGGCTGCTGTAGTGTTTTTTCGCCGCGTACTGCGCGTCCTCTTCCTGCAGATGCGCGGAGTCGGGCAGCAGCAGCTCGCACAGCTCGCGCGTTGCCACGTTCGCGTAGATCGGGCCGTGATATCCGTTTCGCACCAGCCGCGGCAGGTAGCCGGTGTGATCGATGTGCGCATGCGTCAGCAGAACCCAATCGATCGTGGCGGGATCGACGGACAGCTTTTCCCAGTTGCGCTGCTTCAGGTCTTTCGAGCCTTCAAAAAGCCCGCAATCGACCAGCAGCTTCTTGCCTTCTGCTTCGACGAGGTATTTCGAGCCGGTGACGGTGCCGGCCGCACCGAGAAAAGTTATTTTGGGCATGGGAGGGTATTCTAGGACGCAACCCCGCGCGAGTAGAGTTTATTTCTGTCCTGTTGCGTGATGGCGAAGGCGGCCGGAGCGAAGGACGCACGCGAAACTATGCCGCGCCCGCGGTTTGACGCTCTCCGCCGCCGAGTGCTATAAAAGAATCAGCCGTTTTTCTTTCCGGTGGGGCCGTGGCGCAGTTGGGAGCGCGCCTCGATGGCATCGAGGAGGTCGAGGGTTCGAATCCCTTCGGCTCCACCATTTTCACAACTGGAATTTCCGCATGCCGCGAGATCTCCGAGAGCGCTGCCGAGCCGATGGGCTCGGCCGCGACGGACGCCGGGTGTTAACCTATTGTAAATAATACTCTTACTGAGTTCCGGGACCTGTCCTGAAACAGTACCTCCGTGCCGTTCTCTTTTACGCGATTTTTCTGCTATTCTTTGCAACAGAGTGGGTTGTTTCGGTGTCTAACTCTTCTATAAACGCCGCCTCAGGGAGCTCCCAGGCAATGGGCGAACTGGCACACAGTCTGCCGTGGGTACGCAGTGAAGGCGAGCTCGTCACAGAGCTTCAGGCCGGCTCCGATGCCGCTTTCGACTACTTGGTTACGTACTATCACTCGAGTGTTTTCAACCTCGTGTACGGAATTCTGTCCGATCGCGCCGACGCAGCCGACGTGACGCAGGAGGTTTTTCTGCAGGTGTTCCGCGGCATTCGGGGTTTTCGGGGCGGCAGCTCGCTGAAGACGTGGCTCTACCGGATCTCCGTCCGCCAGGCGCTGAATCATCGTCGCTGGTGCTGGCGCCATCACCGGATGCAGACCTCGATCGATACCCAAGATTCCGAGCACAACACGGTGCTCGAGCTGAAGGATGAAGAAGCAACACCGTACGAACAGTGCGCCGCGCATGAGACGCAGATCACCGTCCGCCGAGCCCTCGCCAGCGTACCGCCTGTTTTCCGCAGCGCCGTAATTTTGCGTGATCTGGAAGGTCTGTCGTACGAAGAGATCGCGGAAGTTTTGGAAGTCTCCGTCGGAACTGTGAAATCCAGAATCATGCGCGGGCGCCGCATGCTCAAGGAAATTCTCGATCCGCTGCTGCGCGCGACCCAGCCGGAATCCCGCGAAGCGCAAGCTGGCGAATGGAAGCCTGTTGCTGCGCCGCTAAGCCTCGCGGCGCGCCGAGCACTGCGCCGACGCGCTGACGGGCGATTCATTCCGAGGACCGAGCCTGTCGAATCCGCAGGCGCCAATTCTGGCGCCGTGGTCGAAATGCACGGGGGAAACCAGTGAACTGCCGCGAAGCACAACACGGTCTCCCTGGCTATATCGATGGGGCCATCCGCCCGCGCGAACGCGCGTTGCTGCGCGAGCACCTGGAAATGTGCGCCGCTTGCCGCCGGGAGCTTTCGCGCTACCGCCTGCTGGCCACGCATCTGGCGAGTGTCACGCCCGTTCGGCCGCCGGCCGAGCTCGTCGCGCACATTCGCGCCCGTGCCGCGCAGGCCCGCTCGCCGTGGGCTTTTGTCGTCCGCGCCTGGCATCGAGCGCTGCTCACTTCGCAAAATATTCTCGAGCCGCTCGCCGTCCCGGCAACCGGCGGCGTGCTCACCGCCATCGCCGTCTTCATGCTCGTCGTGCAGAGCATGCTCGTCGGCATGCCCATCGGCCAGGTGCGCCCCGACGATTTGCCACTGAATCTCGTGCAGCCCGCGCAGCTTGAAAGTCTCGCTCCGTTCCCGGTTCCGGGCGTCAGCGACGGGAAGATTGACGCGTCTCCGCTTCTCGTCGAAGCCACGCTGGACGCGCAGGGTGGGGTCGTCTACTACAAGATTCTCTCCGGTCCCAACGATGCCGCTTCGCAGCGCCAGCTCGACCAGGTTCTCCTGTTCTCTCGCTTCCGTCCGCAGCTCGGATTCGGGCGTCCGATGGGTGGTGGACGCGTCCTGCTGAGCTTCAGCGAGGTTCGCGTCCGCGGCTAGACTGCCGCGGGGATTCCAAGCGATCCACCTCGCGCGATTCTTGACTCCGATCCAGCGTCTCGCTACAGTTCCAGCGTACTGGTGGTTCCGCGTGCTGATGAGGTCAATCCGGGGAATGCTCTCGCCGTTCGAACGGAATCCCAAACCAGAGGAAAATTGAGCAATCGGCCCATCCAGTATTGCGTTCATCGATTGGCGCGTCCGTGTCTTACGATCTTTTTCGTCGCCGGGATCATTGCTTTCGGCCTCACAGCCCGGAAATCCCAGGCGCAAGGAGTGCAGCAGCCGCCATACGTGGAAGTCGGCGACAACGGAATCAGCGTCCAACCCAGCGAACAGATTTTCGACACCATGTGCGCGCTCGACGCCGCGGGGTTCGAAGCAGACGAGAGCACACTCGGCGAAATGCCCGGCCGCCTGGCGTTGCGTCAGCAGATGCTTCAGCTGCGAGGTCCCGCTGCGGAAGCCATCCGCCATTTCTACCGCGACCACGTCCTGGCCAGCCCCACCGAGACACTGACGCCGTTCATGACCTTCGCTCTGGTTTCGGGTCCGGCGCCCGGTTTTGACCTGCCGGACAATCGCGACGTGCTTCCTCCGTCCGTGCTCACGATCGACGGTTTTCAACCCCTGCTCATTGATTTCTACCGCGAGGCGAACCTCAACGCGCGCTGGACCACCGTCGAGCCCGAATCCCAGCCGATGATCGTCAATTTCCGCTCGGCCCTTCGGCATATCGTCACGGTCTCGGACGCTTACCTTCGCGAAGTGCAAAAACCGGCCAACGGCCGTTCCTTCACCGTCTACGTCGAGCCTCTCGTCGGCGCTCGCACGAATTTCCGCAACTCCGGCAACGCCTACGCAATCGTGGTCGGCACGCTCTCCGAGGCTTCGGCCGACACAATCCAGCACGCCTATCTCCACTACATGCTGGACGGTTTCGTGCTTCGATATCGTCCCGCCGTGGACACCAAGCGAGCGCTGCTCGCCGTCGCCGCGCGTGCCCCGCAGCTGCCTGTGGAGTACCACGATGATTTCGTTTCTTTCTTTGATGAATGCCTGATTCGAGCCGTCGAACTGCGCCTGCACCACACCTCGGGGGACGCGCTCGAAACGCAGCTGAAGAATGAGGACGAAGCCGGCTTCATCCTCGTTCGCCCGCTCGTCGCGCAGCTCCTGAAATTCGAAAAGGACGCCCCGGCGATGTCCTACTATTTCCCGGGCCTGATCGTCGGCATTGACGTCCAAGCCGAACAGAAGCGCCTCGAAAGCGTCAAGTTCGCGTCCGCCGACGCGCCGCCCGTCCTCACCGCCCACGGCCAATCCGTCGCCCCGGAGCCGTCCGAACTCGAAAGCCTGATCGCGCGAGGGAATCGCCAAATAGCCAGCCAGGACGCTGAAGGGGCGACAGCTACTTTTCAAAGCGCACTCGCGAAGTATCCGAACGATCCGCGCGTGATGTACGGCATGGCCATCGCGTCCGTGCTCTCGGGCAAAGCCGAACGCGCCCGCGAACTCTTCGAGCTACTCGTCTCTGGCCGCGCCGCCGCGGGCGCTCCCTCCGGCAGCCCGGCCGATCCGTCGATCCTGGCGTGGTCCCACGTCTATCTCGGCCGCATCGATGACCTTGAGGACGAGCGCGACCTCGCCGTCGACGAATATCACGCCGCTCTGGCCGTGCCCGGCGCTCCGGAGGCTGCGCGCGCCGCCGCCCAGGCCGGCGTCGAAACGGCGTACAAACCCCCGGCACGCCCCGGCGACTCGCAGCAACCCCCACAATGAACCGAGCGTCTCATGCTATCGTTTTGTCGAGAAGTGACCGGCGAAAGCAAGGAGGACCACATCCCGTGAAGAGATCATCGACTCACTTCGCACCTCGGGCCTTGTCTGTTGCGTTCTCAGCGGCGTTGCTTGCTTCGCCCGCGTCGCCTGCGCAAGGAATGTCGGGCGGCCGCCAGGCCACCCCGGCCGGCCCTTCGACCGACATGCAGCAGACTGAGCTGCACGAGTTGACCGACGTCCAGCGGCAGCCGGGCGTAAAAATCGATCCGAAAGAGCAAGCCGCCTACGACGCTTTCTATCACGTGAACTCCGAAAACCTTGATAAGAAGATCCAGCTCGGCGACGCGTTCCTCGCGAAATATCCATCCAGCGTTTTCGACGAAGCAGTCGACGCCGGCCTCGTGAGCGTCTATTTCGAGAAGCAGGATTGGAAGAATTTTTATTCTACGGCGGACAAAGCCCTGGCGCTGAAACCGGACGACGTGGACGTCCTGGCCACCGAAGGCTGGGTCATTCCCCATTTCTACAATCCGCACGACGAGAACGCGGACGAGCAGCTGAACAAAGCCGAGACTCTTGAAAAGCACGCGATCGAAGTTCTCGCTACCATGCCAAAGCCGGCCTCGCTGACCGACGCGCAGTTCGCCGCCTCGAAAGCGCAAAAAGCCACGCAGGCCCACAGTGCCCTGGGACTGGTTTATTTCCGCCGCGAGGACTACGCCGATTCGGCCACGGAGCTCGCCCAGGCGATGCGGGGCAACGCGAGTCCCGACCAGACCGATCTATACGTTCTGGGAATCGATTATCAGAATCTGGATCGCTTTAGCGAAGCCGCCGAGACGTTTGGCCGCTGCGCCCAAGCCCTCGGAAACCTGACCGATCGGTGCAAAGAGAGCGCCGACGAGGCAAAGCATCAGGCCGCCCAGCCAAAGCGGTGAGCAGGTCATCCCACGCAGGAAGGACACAGAACATGAAGGCCCGTCAAACGATTATCGCAATGCCGGCGCTGCTGCTGGCGGCATCGTTTCAACTCTGCTTTTCCGCCGCCTCTCTCGCGCAGGGCACGAACCCTAATTTCGTTACCGGCAAGGAAGATCAGCAAAATCAGGATCAACAGCTGAAGCAAAAGACCCTCCAGGGCGACCAGCAAACGCCGCCCGCCGCCCCCAAGGTCGATCCTGCCGAAGAAGCTGCCTACAAGGCTTTCTTCGACGCCGGCGCCTCCGCCCCCGACAACCGGATTCAGCTGGGCAACGATTTCCTCATGAAATATCCCATGAGCCGCTACGCCGAATCCGTTTACGCCGGCGTCGTGCAGGCCTACTACGCCAAGCAGGATTGGAAGAATTTCTACGCCACGGCGGATAAGGGCATCGCCGCCTATCCGGACGATGTCACCATGCTCGCCATCGTCGGCTGGGTGATTCCGCACGTCTTCGACCCGACCTCGCCCGACGCCTCCGCCAATCTCGACAAAGCCGAGAAATACGAGAAGCACGCCATCGACGTGATCGGCGCGATGCCCAAGCCTCCCAGCCTCACCGACGATCAGTTCGCTCAGTCCAAATCGACGGTGCTCAGCGAAGCTCATAGCGGTCTCGGACTTGTCTATTTCCGCAAGCAGCGGTGGGGCGACTCTGTTTCCGAACTCCAGCAGGCCACCCTGGCCTCTCCGTCTCCCGATGCCACCGACTTTTTTGTCCTCGGCATCGATCTCGACAAGCAGAGCAAGTATCCCGAAGCCATCGAAGCCTATACGAAGTGCAGCCAGATCATGGGGGGCCTTCAGGATCGCTGCAAGCAAAGCGCTGAAAACGACAAGAAGCAGCAGGCCAAGTAGCCGAAAGAGGCGATCCCGCGATGACCGCAGACGAGCTCGGCGCGCTTGAGACGTTGCTCGGACATCGCTTCGAGAAACCCGAAAGGCTCGAGCGCGCTCTCACGCACCGCTCGCATCGCCAGAATTCCGGCGATATCGACAACGAGCGGCTCGAATTCCTGGGCGACCGGGTTCTCGGCCTGGTCGCCAGTGAATTTCTCTTCGCATCCTCTCCCGACTGGGATTCTGGCCAGCTCTCGAAAGGTCTGGCCCGTCTGGTGAGCGCGTCTTCGATCCACGGTGCAGCTCGCCGGCTCAAGCTCGGCGGCCATCTGCGGCTCGGTCCGGGCGAGGAAAAAACCGGCGGCCGCGAAAAAAAACGCCTGCTCGCGGACGCCTACGAAGCCGTGGTCGGCGCCATCTATCTGGACGCCGGTCTGGCTGCGGCTGCCGCATTTCTCCGCCGCAGCCTACTCGATAGCGCGCTCGCTGACGGCGTCGACGGTCTCGAACGCTCCGACTTCAAATCCGCCCTGCAGGAATGGCTACAGCAGCGCGGCCTCGGCGTCGCCATTTATCGCGTACACAGCGAATCGGGTCCCGATCATAATAAGACCTTCGAAGTCGATGTCTGGCATCAGGGGCGCAAGCTCTCCTCCTCCGCCGGACTCAGCAAGAAAGAAGCGGAACAAGCCGCCGCGCGCCTGGCCCTCGAGGCGCTGGCACAGACCGGTGAAAGCATCTGAATGGAATCGACCGAAACCAGCACCACCATCCACGGCCCCGAAGAAACCTTGGCTCCGGTCGCCCTGCCGCCGCGCACAGTGGTGCATCGTACTGGTTACGCGGACGTCGTCGAATCGCTTCTCGTCACCGTGTTGCTAGCTCTGTTCGGAACCACGTTTATCGTTCAGGCCTTCAAAATTCCTTCGCAGTCCATGGAGCCCACGCTTCTTGTCGGCGACCATCTACTCGTCAACAAATTCCTCTTCGGTGGTACGGGCGCGTGGTACGAAAAATTTCTGCCCTATCGTGAAGTCCGCCACGGCGACATCATCGTCTTCAAATTTCCCTTCGACGATCATCCGCACTACGTCAAGCGCGTGATCGGTTTGCCCGGCGACCACATCCGCATCATCAATCAGCAGGTTTTCGTCAACGGAGGGCTACTCGATGAGCCCTACGTCGTCCACGATCCCTCGCAGGACGATTCCTTCGCCGACAATTTTCCTCCCATCAACGAAGATTTCAGGCGGTATGCCCTGCGCCCCGAGTGGGCGGACGAAATTCTGGATCACGTCCAGCACGCTGCGCTCATCGTTCCGCCAGACCACTATTTCGTCATGGGTGACAACCGCGACCGCAGCTGGGACAGCCGCTACTGGGGCTTCGTTGATCGCCGCGCCATCATGGGCCGCCCCATGGTGATTTATTGGTCCGTCCAGGCGACTGCGGAGGACTACAATGATCGCAGTCTCGTCGGCGCCATCCGCGGGATTGGCGACGGTCTGATCCATCTCACCAGCCGCACCCGCTGGCACAGGATGTTGCGCGAGGTTCACTGATCGCCGCCGCTTCCGTGCGGACATGAATCGCCGGGTGCTGCCAGTCCACGATGTCTGAAACCATCACAGAAACGATTCCTCGCCAGGAAGCTGTCCCGCCGGATCCGTCGCACACGCGCGCGTCCGCCCGCTGGATCAGACGGATCGCCCTGCTGATCGTGATTCTCTGGGTCCTGTCGGAAGCCCTTTCGCTGGCCGTTCAACATACCGGCATCCGCAAGATTCTCACCGCGCACCTGCAATCCGCGTTTGGCCGTCCTGTCGACGTAGGCAGTTACGCTTTCAGCCTGTGGGATGGCTTTGCCCTCGAGGCAAATTCGGTCATCGTTCAGGAAGATCCCCGCTTCGGCCAGGAATATTTCCTCCGCGCCGACTCGATGACCGTTCGCCTCCGCTGGACCAGCTTGCTGCGGGGCCGCGTCGAATTCGGCACGCTTTCGCTGAGCCGCCCCAGCCTGAATCTGGTGCGCAATGTGGCTGGCGACTGGAATCTCACAGAGTGGCTTCCGCAGCCAGGCGCTCACCCGGCATCGCCGGTGCCCGTCGGTCCGGCGTTTCCGTCCTCGGCGCTCCGCTTTCGCCGCGTTGAAGTTGACGGCGGCCGCATCAACTTCAAGAACGGCGACGAAAAGCTTCCCTTCGCATTCGTCGACCTGCAGGGAACTGTGGAGACCGATCGCCCCGGACGCTGGCGCATGAATCTCGAAGCCACTCCCTGGCGCGCCGCCGTCGTCACGCAGCAGGCCGGGACGATTCATTTCTCGGGGGATTTCGGCGGCACTTCATCGCGTCTTCGCCCTGCGCTGTTCGACATCAACTGGGCCGATGCGTCCATCTCGGACGTGTTGCGCCTCGCCACCGGAAACGACGACGGTATCCGCGGCGGCATCGCGCTCGCGATCGATGCTCGCACCGGCGACAGCGGCGATGCCTGGACTTTGAAGGCCCGCGCACAATTGCGGCAAATTCATCGATGGGATCTCGCTCCGCGTTCCGACAATCCTTCGGTCAATCTGAGCGCTCTCGCGATCTGGAATCCTTACGCGCCGTCTGTCGATATCTCGCAGGCTTCGCTCGACGCGCCGCATTCTCACGCCGAGGCGACTGGAACTCTCAGCTGGGCCCGCGAAGGGCCGCTTGACAAACGGTCGGTTGGGCCGACGCGCGTCATTTTCTCGGACGTAGGCATTGATATGGAGGACGCTCTGGCCTGGGTCGCCGCATTTCATTCCGGCATGGCTCCCGGTCTGAGTGCCCGGGGCTTTGCTCACAGTCACGCGGAGTTCTCAGACTGGCCTCCTCGCCTCACGAGCGCGGTGGTTTCAAGCGCCGGCATCGATGTGTCAGCGCCGGGCCTTCGCCACCCCGGGCACTTGGGCGAACTCAGCCTGCGCTACGACGACGGCTTCGTTTCATTTCCTTCGGTCGCCTTGAATTTCGGGCCGCCCGAGAATGCGCTCCATTTCGAATCCCCGCCGCAATCAGGACGCGCCGGATTCAATACCCTGCAGGTTTCCGCGAACGTCTCCGACGTTCACGAAGTGATCGCCCTAGCGGGAGCACTCGGATGGAATGTCGCGCGAGGCTGGGATGTTTCCGGACCCGTCCGAGCCGACCTGCGATGGCAGGGTGCTACCTATCCTTGGTCCGCGGCGCCGGTCGGCTTCATAAATTGGGGGGCGGGGCCGGGCGTCGCTACGCTTCGCGTGCCATTCCTGAATCAGCCGATCGGAGGGATCAACGCCGTCACCGAATGGAAGCCGGGCTCACGCCACGTCGCGCTGGCATCGGCGGAAGCTTTCGGCGCGCACTGGAGCGGCTCGTTCGACCGCCACTACAATGGAAATGATCCTGCCGGCGAGTGGCAATTTTCTCTCTCGGGCGATGAGCTCGCCGCCGCCGACCTTGACCGATGGCTCAATCCCGCTTGGCGCGAAAGTTTCATCGATCGCGTGCTGCCGTTTCTCAATTCGCGCTCCCCGAGCACGGCCGCGCCGGAATCTCTCCGCGCGTCGGGACATCTTGCCCTCGATCAGTTCGCGCTCGTGCCTCTCGCCATCCGCAAGCTCCAGGGCGATCTGAAAATCGACGGCCGCCATCTCGCGTTCGAAAACGCGACCGGCCAGTTCTACGGCGGGCAGATCGCAGGAACTCTGGCCGCCAACGTAGCTGCCTCTCCCATCTATCACGCGAATCTAGATTTTACGCGCATCGACGCGGCGGCGCTCGTCGCGACTACGCCCGCTCTCACCGGCATCACCGCAAAATCAGCCGACGGGCAAATCTCGATAACTGCAACCGGCGCCAATCGCTCCGCCATCGTAGCCTCACTCACCTGCCAGGGCACAGCGAGAGCGATCTCCGCGAAACTCATGAACGTCGATCTGCTGAATCCGCAGCGAGGCGGCTCGCCCGGCGCGAATTCGACGCAATTCAGTTCCGCCGAGGCGTCATTTTCCTGCGCGAACCGAAAAATCGACTTCCAGACACTGTCGCTGGGCCTCGGCATCGACCTCTCCGCCACCGCTTCCGGCACAATCGACTTCAGCCGCAATCTCGACCTGCGCCTGCAGACGCATCACAGCGGTTCGCCCAATGAAGATGGCACCGCCGGCTCCTTGCGCCTGGCAGGCACGCTGGCGGCTCCGCAAGTAACAACCATTGCCCCCTCCATGCGCCGCTCGCGTTAGGCAGCACCCCTTTTCTCAGAGCCTCGGTTTCAGTGCCGCGCAGAGACTCGGCAAGCGGTTTGCCACCCATCCGGCCGTGTGCTAGCGTTTCCTGAATGCATGCGCGAAGTAAAGCGTTGCTCTCGATCGCTGTAATCTCGTTTCTCTCATTCCCGCTCTTCGCCAGCGGCCGCGTCCAGCTCACGCCGAAATTCTTTGTCGGTCAAGTCCTTCGCTACCGCATCGAATCGACCATCAAAACCACGGGCAAAACCACGAGCCCCATCGTCAATCCCGAAGGCGGCTCGCAATCCAGCGGCGCCATCCACATGCAAGTCCGCCTGGAAGTGCTCGCTGTAGCAACCGATGGCAAAATTCGCCTGCGCGCGGTCTACGAAAAATCCAACGCCGAATCGGAAACCGACGCGCTCGACCTTACCGCCCGCTCCTTCGCCGCTCGTTTCAATAGCCTCGAAGGCCGAACTTTCGAATTCACATTGGGTTCGGACAGCTCCGTCACAAACGTTCGGGACTTGACCGCGGCAGTTTCAGGCGATTCCCTGAAAGCCCTCACGCCGGAGCTTTCCTGGCTGCAGGAAGTTACCTCCGGCGAAAACATTCCGCAAAAGGGTGCGACCGTAGGCGAAAAATGGAAGAGTGAAAAGCCGGTTCCCGGCGCGCTCCTCGCCGGCCTCCTCTCGCGCTCCGAATCGACCTATCTGCGTAACGAACCCTGTGGCGCACCTTCGACCGAAAATTCCCCGGCCGCTGGCTCGGCAACGCCTGCACCTTCATCCGACGACTGCGCCGTAGTCCTCACTCAATTCGAGATCTCCCGGTCAGGCTCGCCCCACTCCGACGCCACGCCGGAAGACTACCGTCGCAACGGCCTGCGTACCTCAGGCGCCTGGACCGGCACGGGCGAAAGCCTCGACTCAATCTCGCTAGCGACCGGGCTGTTGGTAAGCAGCACGCAATCCAACACGCAGCAAATGGATTATCAGGTAACCAGCACCTCGACCGGCTCGGCAATCCGCCATACAGGCAAAACGCAATCCCAAACCCAAATCACGCTTGTGCCTGCCCAGCCCTAGCGTTGCCTCTTAGCGTTCTCTCGATGTACTCAGTGTGGGCTGTGTTGAGTGACGCGTAAAACTTGGAGCTCGATCCTGTCTACCGGCGCGCCTTTGACAACAGGCGTATAATCAAAAGTTTCGAGAAGGCCTATTTTCGGGCCGGAGGCGGCCTGCCATGAAATTCAAGCTAGCCAGCGACTACGAGCCCCGCGGCGATCAGCCCGAAGCCATCTCCCAACTCATCCGCGGCCTGACCGACGGCGACCGCCACCAGGTCCTGCTCGGCGTCACCGGTTCGGGCAAGACATTCACGATGGCGAAGGTCATCGAGGCGGTCAACCGCCCGGCCATCGTCCTGGCCCACAACAAGACGCTCGCCGCCCAGCTCTTCCACGAGTTCAAGTCCTTCTTCCCGCAGAATGCCGTCGAATACTTCGTCAGCTACTACGACTACTACCAACCCGAAGCCTACGTCCCTGCCAGCGACACGTTCATCGAAAAAGAAGCCACCATCAACGACGAGCTCGACAAGCTCCGCATGTCCGCCACGCGCTCGCTGTTTGAGCGCCGCGACGTCATCGTCGTGGCCAGCGTGTCCTGCATCTACGGCATCGGTTCGCCCGAGGCCTACTACGGCATGATGCTCA
>Ga0209007_1000121_pt1 | contig 45942 bp, 41 predicted proteins | sample JacPinW_OM1H0_O2_FD_187961 | JGI IMG/M metagenome (GOLD analysis project Ga0209007, IMG submission 187961) | Forest soil microbial communities from Algoma, Ontario, Canada - Jack Pine, Ontario site 1_JW_OM1H0_O2 (SPAdes) (version 2) | ecosystem: Environmental > Terrestrial > Soil > Boreal... | reverse complement strand
ATTCTTCTCGCCGTCCCTGACGAGCGCTACGCCAACCGATCAATATCACAATGTCGGAGCTACCTGTCGCTTTGCTTTTCCTTGATGGCATGCATCAGCGCGTGGGTATCGGCGGGCTTGTGCAATTCGCTCGCTTCCTCGTCCGGCTGGCCGTGCAGCGCCGCCAACCGCGGCTCATCCATGATCTGCAGAAGCTTCGTGACTTTTTGTTCGGTCAGCAGGTTGATTTGCAGATCCAGATGCGCGCGATGCTCCGCGACCCGCGCCATGCGGTTTTGCCGGATGAGCACCGCCACCGTCAACAGCAGGGCGGTGCAGCTGACCAGCCCCTGCAGCCAAAAAAATGGCGGGCTATCGAAGTGGCGCCACCCGTGAGTCCTGCCCCACGTGTTCACCGCGATCCACATCACGATGAATGCCAGGGCGAATGCAAAAAATGCCGGACTGCCGAAGAACCGGCTGACGCGCTCGATGGCGAGCTGCAATCCGGATATCTCTTCCTCCTCGCGGTCTTTGAATTGAGATAAAACCTCGAGGTTCTCCTTCGCGGAGGAAGGCAGATTTCCGGACGAGGACTGCGCATTTTCGTTACCGTTCATGCGCGTAAAGATACGCGTAAGCGTGGTTAAGTTCGCCCTTCATCGGGTCGCAATATCGACGATTGTGTGTAGGCAATCGCTGACAGCAGGGACACTCTCTGCACGATAGACGCCGCCGGCGGCATGATCCACATTAACGCCTGGATCAGCGCCCAAATTGAAGACCTAAAAAGAGGAAGGAGATCCTTATGCTTTTCAATCGAGCCCTCGCGGCCGCGGCCGCCGTTCTCAGCGTGACATCGCTGGCCCAGGCCGCGAATGATTGGCCCAGCTATAACCGCACGCTGACCTCTGACCGGTATGCGACGCTGGAGAAGATCGACAACAAAAATGTCGCGGGCCTCAAAGTGATTTGTAGTTTTGATACGGGCGAGCAGATTTCATTTCAGACCGGATTGCTGGAGGTGGACGGCGCCTTATTTGGAACCACCGAGCGCGACACGTTCTCCATCGACCCGAATAGCTGCAAACTGAATTGGCGCAGCCATGAGGACTCAGCCCCGGGTGAACTGAAGGTCAATCGCGGTCTCGCATGGCTCGATCATCGGGTGTTTCGCGGCACTGCCGACGGCAAAGTCATTGCATACGATGCCAAAAACGGCAAGCGCATGTGGACTACGACGATTGCCGATGCCGCGAAAGGCGAGTCGGTGCCGGCCGCGCCGATTGCTTGGAACGGCTTGGTCTTCATCGGCATCGCCGGGGGCGACAACAAGGGCGTCAAGGGGCGGATGTACGCCTTGGATGACAAGGATGGGCACATCGTGTGGGAGTTCTACACCGTGCCGAAGGGCGAGGGAGACGTGGCCCGCGGACCGGCCGCGCCGGATCCCAAGGCGGCGTACGCGGCCAGCTGGAAGGAAGCCAAGGGTTTTCCCATCACCGGCGGCGGGACCTGGACCTCCTATTCACTCGACCCGGTGACCGGACTCTTGTACGTCCCCACCGGCAACCCGGCGCCTGACTTCATCAAGGAACCTCGCCAGGGCGAGAATTTATTTGCCAGCTCGATCGTCGTCCTGGATGCGAAATCGGGCGCGTACCAACGGCATTTTCAGTTGGTCAAGCGCGACTACCATGACTGGGACGTGTCGGCACCGCCCGCATTGTTCCTGAGCAATCGCGGCCACCGCATGTTGGCCGAAGCGCCCAAGGACGGCCATTTGTACTTGATCGATCTGAACACCGGCAAAGTGATTTTTCGAAAGCCCGTCACCACCGTCACGAATGCCGAGGCACCGATGAGCCCGCAGGGCACGCGGTTTTGTCCCGGATCGCAGGGCGGGGCGGAGTGGAATGGGGCGGCCTTCGACCCTGCAGAGAACCTGATTTTCACTGGCGAGGTGGAGTGGTGCACGACGGTGCAGGCGGTACCGGTGAATACCCTGGGAAACTCGCCGGCGGGTAAGCCCTGGAGCGGCGCGACCCAAGGATTCGGCAAGCAAGACGATCCAAAAATGTGGTCGGGCTGGATGACGGCCAGCAACGCGGATAGCGGTGAACGCAAATGGCAGTTCCACGCGCCCTATCCGCTGCTAGGCGGCGTGACGCCGACCACCGGACGCTTGGTTCTGTTCGGCGACATGGGCGGCACTTTCTATGCGCTCGACGCCGCGAGCGGCAACAAGCTGTGGTCAAAGGATCTTGGCGGCGCGATCGGCGGCGGCGTGATTACCTACGATACCGGAGTGGGGCAAAAAATCGCGGTCGCGGTGGGAATGACCTCGCCGATCTGGCCGACTCAAAAAGTCACGGGCAAGGTCGTCGTCCTCGGCTTGTGAGGGCCGCACAGCGCTGAGGCGCAGCGAACTGATTTTCTCTGGGACCGCGCGAAGACGGTGCGAGCGGCCGCGTCCTATTGGAGCGTTCCGTGCGTTGCCATGCACCTCGTCAAGCCACGCGACTCACTTCAGCCGATGCATGCATTAGAGCAATTCAACATTTGGCGTGGCCCGGAAGTTGCTGAGGATCATATTTCAAATTTATGAAATACCTGATCTTAATCGAGCAAAAACGCTGAAATTTCCCGCCCTCACGCTCGAGCCGGCACCACTCTGCGGAGGTTTGGCCCACTAATTGCACCCAGGCTTCAGCGCGAGCGCATTGCACGACGCAAATGCGCAACGCGACTAAGACACAAACATAAAGGGGTGCGATATGGATTCAATAACGCTGAATCGGGATGATGCGCGGCCGCGCAACTTGCGCGCAGGCGTTGCGCTGCTCTGCGCCGTGGCGGCGTGGCCGGCGCAAGTGTTCGCCGTAACGCCCACGACAGGGGAAAGCGACTTGGACGAAGTGATCGTGACGGGTTCGCGCCAGACGGGGATCAAAGCCTCGGACAGCGCGGCGCCCATCCAGATCGTGAGTGCTGAGGCGTTGAAAGCAGCCGGTGCGCCTGACCTGATGTCGGCCCTGTCGACCCTGGTCCCGTCGCTGCAGATGCAGGCGTTTGGCTTTGATATGGCAGGGCAAACTTTGCTCGCGCGCTTGCGCGGCGTCAGCCCCAACGATGTCCTGGTCCTGGTCAACGGCAAGCGCCGTCACACGACGGCGAATCTCGCCGTTGATACCGGCTCACCCTTTCAAGGCGGCGCCGGTGTGGATTTGAATTTCATTCCATTGGATGCCATCGATCACGTCGAAGTGCTGACCGAGGGCGCCGCGGCTCAATACGGATCCGACGCCATCGCCGGGGTGGTCAATATCATTTTGAAAAAGAGCAACTCCGGCGGCTCGCTCTCGGGCCTGTACGGCCAATATGGTAACGCGGGCGGAGGACGCACAGAAGATGTCAGCGGCAATGCCGGTTTTGAGGCCGGGCAGGGCGGATTCTTTAACTTGACCGGAGAATATCGCAGTCACGGCCACAGCAATGTCGGTGAAATTGATCCTCGCGGTCCGGCCGCCACCACCTACCCTGACACCAACATCATGAATGTGCCCGGCTATCCGTACGAGAATGCGATTTCGGGCGATGCGGCCGTTCGTCAAAAGATGTTCGCGGTGAACTCCGGCTACGATTTTGAGGGTGGCACCGAGTTGTATCTGTTCGGTACCTTCGGGCACAAGGATGCCGCGTCTTACGAAAACTACCGCGTTCCTTCGAAAGTGCAGTACACGCCCCCGGGCGGTGCCACCATTTATCCATTTCCCTATGGTTTCAATCCGCAAGAGGCAAGCGACGAAGACGACTACCAGATCAATTTGGGAGTGAAGGGCAGCATCGCTGCGTGGGATTGGGATTTGGCGAGCGGATACGGCAGCGACCACGTCGGTGTTTCGACCATCCAGTCTTACAACGCCGGCACTTACAACACCAACGGCATACCGACCCCCGTCAACTTCGATGATGGTGCGCTGATCTCGACGCAGTGGACCTCAAACGTGGATATCAAGCGCGATTTCAACATCGGCTTGGCGGGACCTCTGACGGTGGCATTCGGCGCGGAATACCGGCGCGAGACTTATCAAATTCAGGCCGGCGTGCCGTTGTCGTACGAGGCCGGCGGCGCGCAGTCCTATCCGGGATTCACACCGCTGGACGCCGCGACGCATGATCGCAACAACCGTTCGGTCTATATCGATCTGGCCACGCAGCCCATTGAGGGCCTGCGCGTGGATGGCGCGGCACGTTACGAGCACTACAGTGACTTCGGCGATGCAACCGTCGGCAAGCTGACGGCGCGCTATGACTTTTCCCCCGAATTTGCGCTGCGCGGCACCGTGAACAATGGATTCCGGGCACCGACGCTGGCCGAAGAGTTCTATTCCTCGACCAATGTGGGACCCACGACCGCGTACATCCAGTTGCCGCCTGACTCGCCGGCCGCGGCAGCGCTGGGGCTTGGCCACCTGCAACCGGAAAAGTCCATGGACTATAGCTTAGGGGTGGTGTGGCGCCCGCTGCCGCACATGAGTACGACACTGGATGTTTACCAGATCACGATTACCAACCGCATCGTGGGCAGCGGCCAGGTTGCCGGCGCGATCAATGGGGTGGTTCAGCCCGGCGGAACGGCGATCAACGACGCGATCGCGATTTACTCGGGCGGTACCGACGTCATCGATCCGGACGTGCTGAAGAGCGGTTCATATGGCGTCAGTATCTTCGCCAACGGCATCGATACTCGAACGCGGGGCGCTGACCTGGTCTTCGATTTCCCGTACGACTACAACTTTGCTCGGGTCAATTGGTCGATCGGCGCGACCTACAACGACACGACGATTACCAAGCCGGGCACAACGCCCGCGCCATTGGTGCCGAATGTTTTATATGACCAAGAGGCGTATTCGGAACTCACTACCGCCACGCCGAAGTACGTGGTCAATTTAGGAGCGTTGATCACCATCGAGAAGCTGACGGTCAATCTAGTCGAGAAGGTTTACGGACCCTCCTCGGACTATGAAAACGACGACGGCGATAACCCGACCGGCAGCTTCCAGTATTTCCAGGACAAGATCGGCGTTACGGCGATCACGAATCTGGACGTCGCCTATGGATTTACCGACCACCTGACCTTTTCGATTGGCGCCACGAACCTGTTCAATCGGTTTCCGAACAAGCTCAACAGCAACATTTTGAACCGTGAAATCGCGGCAGGCGACAACGCGGCGGTAACCCAGTACCCGCTGTTCTCGCCGTTCGGCATCAATGGCGGCTTCTACTACGCAAAGGCCCTGTATAGGTTCTAAGAGCTCGAAGTTGGATTCCGGGCGGCGGTGCATTTCCAGGCTGCCGCCCGTTTCTAATTCTTGAGCCGATAGCCGGTTTTGAAAATCCAGGCCACGAGCGCCAAGCAGACCACAAAAAATCCGACTGTCACCGCGAAGCTGATGCCGACGCTGACATCGGCCGCGCCATAGAAGCTCCAGCGAAAGCCGCTGATCAAGTAGACAATGGGGTTGAAGAGGCTGAAGGTGCGCCAGGCCGGCGGCAGCATGTCGATGGAATAAAATGCGCCCCCTAAGAACGTCAGCGGGGTGATGACCAGCATCGGAATGAATTGCAGTTGCTCGAATCCCTTCGCCCAGATGCCGATGATGAAGCCAAACAAGCTGAATGTGGCCGCCGTCATCAGCAGGAACGCAATCATCCAAACCGGATGCAGGATCTTGATCGGCACGAACAGCGATGCAGTCGCCAGAATGATCAACCCGAGCACGATGGATTTGGACGCGGCCGCGCCGACGTAGGCGATGACGATTTCCACGTAGGAAACCGGCGCCGACAACAACTCGTAAATTGTGCCGGTAAACTTCGGAAAATAAATGCCGAAGGAAGCGTTGGACAGGCTTTCCGTGAACAGGGCGAGCATGATGAGTCCGGGCACGATGAATGCGCCGTAGCTCACGCCGCTGGCGGTTGTCAGGCGCGAACCGATCGCGGCGCCGAATACCACGAAGTAAAGCGAGGTCGTGATGACCGGAGTGACCAAGCTCTGCACCAGCGTGCGCAGGGCCCGGGCAATTTCGAATTTATAGATGGCCCAAACGCCATGGCGGTTGAAAGCGGCGGGAGACACAGGAGTACTCATGCGCGTTCGCTCACTAGGTTCACGAAAATATCTTCAAGGGAACTCTGGTGTGTTTGCAGGTCCTTGATGACGATACCCAGTTCGCTCAAGCGCTTGAGCAGCAAGGAGATGTCGACGCCATCGGCGCTGTTGGCGCTATAGACCAAATCGAGACCCTCGGCTTTCAGTTCCAGATCCCAAGATTGCAGCTCGCCGGGGACTTGCCGCAATGGCGTCGCAAGATGCAGAGTCAGTTGCTTCTTGCCGAGCTTTTTCATCAACTCCTTTTTGTCCTCCACCAGCATCAGCGTGCCTTTGTTGATGACGCCGACCCGGTCGGCCATTTCCTCGGCCTCTTCGATATAGTGGGTTGTCAGAATGATGGTGACGCCTCTTTGCCGCAGCCCGCGCACCAGGTCCCACATATCACGGCGCAATTCCACATCGACGCCCGCGGTCGGCTCATCCAGAAACAGTATCTGCGGTTCGTGCGACAGGGCCTTGGCAATCATGACGCGGCGCTTCATGCCGCCCGAGAGGGTCATGATCTTACTGTTGCGCTTGTCCAGCAGCGACAGATCGCGCAACAGGCCTTCAATGAATTTGGGATTCGGCGCGCGGCCGAACAGCCCGCGGCTGAAGGATACGGTCGCCCACACGGTTTCAAACGCATCGGTGCTGAGTTCCTGCGGCACCAAGCCGATCATGGAGCGGGCGGCCCGGTAGTCGCGCACGATATCGTGGCCATCCGCGGTCACGGTACCGCCGCTCGCCGTGACGATGCCGCAGACGATGTTGATCAGCGTGGTCTTGCCCGCGCCGTTCGGCCCGAGCAGCGCGAAGATTTCGCCCCGATCGATGTCGAGATTGATGAGTTTGAGTGCTTGAAACCCAGTGGCGTAGGATTTGGTAACGCCTCTGATCGAGATGATGGCCGGCATCGTCGGGCTAGCGGCCGATGCGCGCAATCAGCGCTCTGGTGAATTCGGCGGTGTTTGCCTTGCCGCCCAAGTCCCCAGTGCGCACATTGTCGGCGTTCAGGGTTTGCTCGATCGCCGTGCGCAGTCGAGTCGCCATATGCGGCAAGTGGCAGTGTTCGAGCATCATCGCGGCGGCGAGAAGCAGTGCAATCGGATTGGCAATGCCTTTGCCGGCGATGTCGGGTGCGGAGCCGTGCACCGCTTCGAATATGGCGGCATCGGCGCCAATATTGGCGCCCGGCGTCATACCCAAGCCTCCCACCAAGCCGGCGACCAGATCGGACAAGATGTCGCCGAATAAATTGGTGGTAACGAGCACGTCGAATTGCCACGGATTCAAAACCAGCTTCATGGCGCAGGCATCGATGATGATGGTTTCCAGGATGAATTTTCCCTTGTACTTGCGTTCGTACAACTCGAGGCCGGTTTCGAGAAAAATTCCGGTCAGGGCCTTCATGATGTTCGCTTTGTGGACGATCGCGACTTTCTTGCGGCCCGTCGCAATGGCGTGCTCGAACGCGAATTGCAGCAAGCGGCGGCTGCCTTGCCGCGTGTTCACTCCCGTGGCCATGGCCACCGCATGCGGATCGTCGTCGATCGGAATGTACATCTCATGTCCGATATACAAGCCCTCGAGATTCTCCCGCACCACCACCAGGTCAATGTTGTCGAATCGGCCGCCGGGAATCAGCGTACGGGCCGGGCGCAAATTCGCGTAGAGCTTGAACTCCTCGCGCAGACGGACATTCGAGGATCGATAGCCGCCGCCCGAGGGGGTTTCGAGCGGACCTTTGAGGGCAAGCCGAGTTCGCCTGATGCTCTCGAGGGTCTTGGGGGGTAAGGGATCACCCGCTGTTTTGACGCCTTCCAGGCCCGCAATTTGTCTTTCCCACTCAAACGGCGCGCCCAGCGCCGCCATTACATTTAGCACAGCGTCCATGATTTCGGGTCCGATTCCGTCTCCGGGGATCAGCGTGGCAGGAATCGTTTGCGGCATCGAAACGCTCTCATGGGCAAGGGCGCATAGGATACTCGAACTCCCTGTACTAGACTGCCATCGCGTTTGAGGAGGATTGCGTATTCATAGCGACGAAATTATCTCCGCGACGCGGCGCTGGGTCGAAAAATCTGTGATCGGCCTAAACTTATGCCCGTTCGCCGAAAACCCCTACCGAGGCAATCGTGTGCGTTTCATCGTCAGTGAGCAACGCAGCGCCGCCGGACTGTTGGATGATCTGCGCACGGAGTTGCAAGCGCTGGCCGCCGCCGACCCGAAGGATCGGGAGACCACGCTCCTCATCCATCCTTGGGTGCTCGTAGATTTCATCGAGTACAACGATTTCCTCGAAGTTTGTGAAGCCACCGTCGCGCAGCTCAATCTGGAGGGAGAGTTGCAGGTGGCGAGCTTCCATCCCCAGTATCAGTTCGCGGAATCGCAGCCCGATGACATCGAGAACTACACCAATCGGTCTCCGTATCCTATGTTGCATTTGCTGCGCGAGGCCAGCGTGGAGCGCGCCGTCGAGGCGGTCGGCGACAGCGAAGAGATTTACCGCCGCAATATCCGCACCTTACGTGCCCTGGGGCACGCCGGTTGGCAGCGCTTATGGCGCGACTAGCGGCGTTGGTACGATCGGCGCCTATGGTGCGGTTAGCAATTTGCGCATGGGGATGAATTCGACACGCTCTCCCGAACCGACATCGAAATGCACCCGGAGCCCGGCGGCATAACCGCGAGCCGCGTACAGCTTTGCCCCGGGCAGCGTCGCCATGAGTTCAACTTCCCGGTATCCGTAGGCACGCGCCTGGCCTTCGCAGTGATCGAGCAGCAGCGAGCCAAGACCGCGGCGGGCGTGGCCGGGGTCGACAAAGAAGGCTCTGATTTTCGCGGCTTGAGTTTTTGGGTCAAGGATGGACGAATCTCGGCCCACGCGGGCGTCGCCGCCGAACAGCGTCGAGCGGAAGCTCCATCCGCCGCATCCCACGATCTGTCCAGCATCCTCGACCACGAAATAAGTCTCATCCGCCAACAATTGGCTGTCGACGCCGAAGGCGCCGCGCAAAGCGCCTTCGATTTGCGGCGGACTGTAGTCCCCGGTACTCAAGCCGCGTGCCGATCGGGCGATCAGCGCCTCGAGCGCGGGTATATCGGCAAGCGTGGCTTTGCGTAGGGTGGGCATTTACTGCGCACTGTAATTCGACCGTCGGTCATGGCAAGTGAGATGCCTATGCGCAGCTATTCGCGGGTGCCTTGCGGCGCCGGATTGCGGGAGTCGCGGCCATAGTAGTCAGGATAGTCGCTGCTCAAGCCCTTGAAGCGCCGATGGACCCATAGGTACTGATCGGGCACCAAGCGAACCTGTGCCTCGAGCAAACGATTGTAACGTTCGACGTCCTCGACCGGATCGGGGCCGGGGAAATTCTCGAAAGCAGGTCCAATGACCACCCGGTATCCGGCGTTGCCGGGCAGCCGCTCGCCAAAATAGGTCATGACGGGGGCACCGGTAATGCGCGCCAAGCGCGAGGTAGCCGGATTGCTGGCCGCCGGGATGCCGAAGAAGTTGACCATCGCCGCTCCCTTGTTGCGGTAACTTTGGTCCGGGGCGAACCACACGGCTTCATTTCTTTTCAGGGCCCGCACCATGCTCCTGATGTCGTCTTTAGGGATCGGGTTTCCGTGGCGGCAAAAGCTCTCGAACATAATGTGCGACAACAGGGCGTTTTTCATGGGACGGTAGACGACATTGAGCGGCACCACGGTTCCCAATATGCGCGTAGAGATTTCGATGGTCGTGAAATGGCCTCCGACCAAAATGGCGCCACGGCCCTTGGCAAGCGCGGCCTCGAGGTGCTGCAGGCCTTGAATCTCGGCCAGTCGATTGAGGCGCTGGTCGCTGCTCCACCAGGTATCGGCGGTCTCGCACAAAGCCATGCCTAAGCTCCGGCAATGCCGGTCGAGCAGCTTTTCTCGCTCGGCCGCTGATAGTTCGGGCAGGCAAAGGGCAATATTACGGCGCGCGATACGCAGATAGCTCAAGGGCAGTTGCTTGAGCAGTACGCCTATCGCGTTGCCCACCCGGGTTTGCGCGCCGTAGGGTAGGAGCTCGACCGCGCGCATCACCCCCAAACCCACCCAGGTGATCCAATACCGGGGTAGGAGATACGCTAGCGCCATCCGAATGCGGTCATGGGAATAATACTTGCGGCTGTTGAGACAGCCGGTGAGGATAACTGCCTTAAAGAGCGGTTACCAGGATTGATGCGGCGCAGCATCACGCCCCGCCCGCTGGAATCTTTCGAGCGCCCCCGGCCGGAATATTCGGGCTCCCCTTAGTAGAATATTCGTACTTATCAGCAAATTGCTGTAGTATTCGGGCCGGTTCGTGATTTCTACTTGGTCCGTTTTTGGTCACCGCGCCGCTCCGGCGTCACCTTGGCCACAACCCACAAAGCAGGTTTCTTCGATCCAGGTGGCTGGCATTCCGCTATAAGGTTCAGTACTCGAGGCACGCGTGACCGGCCGATAGTTTCTTTTGTAGTAGGTATTCTTCACATGACGAAAATGTATGTTGGCAATCTCCCGTTCTCAATGGACGAGTCCGCGGTGCGCGCGCTGTTCGAAAAGCATGGCGCGGTTCAGTCCGTGGCGCTGATCAACGATCGCGACACCGGTCGGCCCCGCGGCTTCGGCTTCGTTGAAATGGCGAGCGCAGATGCTGCGCGCGCTATGCAGGCCTTGAATGGCCACGATGTCGACGGGCGAGCGCTGAAGGTGAATGAGGCGCAGGAGCGCACCGGCGGCGGCGGCGGTGGCGGCGGTGGTGGTGGTGGCGGATCTCGCGGTCCGAAGCGCTGGTAACAGTGGCTTGAGATTTAAGCGATAACAAGGGCCGCAGCGATGCGGCCCTTGTCGTTTTAACTTGTAGGCAATTGCGTAAACAGGGTTTACGCACGAAGAGGCTTTGCCTATAATCGCGGCCCTCGGCGGGGCTTGAACTGGCGCTTTGGCTTAAGTGTAAAGCTTAGGCCTGTCGGCACGGCTCGCGAATCTTTTTAGGTTTGGCCCCTTCTTGGGGCTTTTTATTAAGGGGGCCGATGGTCCCCTTTTTGTTTTTGAACGTCGGGTCTTATACGAATGCGTGACGCCTTGATCCGCTTGCTAGAGCCGCCGATCGAGGCGCTTGGATTTGAGTTGGTCGACATTGAGATTGCGCGGGAAGGGCGCGGCGGGGTGCTGCGGATTTTCATCGATCGGCGAGCCGCGGACTCCGCGGCCAGTGTCACGGTGGACGACTGTGCATCCGTAAGTCATGCCGTGAGCGAGGTGCTCGAGATCCATGATCCGATCAAGGGGCATTACACGCTGGAGGTCTCCTCGCCGGGCTTTGATCGGATCTTGCGCACGCGCGCGCATTTTGAACGATTCGTCGGCGAGAGGATTTTTGCCGAGCTGAAGCTGCCGATCGAAGGGCGGCGGCGGTTTATAGGGCTATTGAAGTCTGTGTCAAGCGACACGATTGTAGTGGAAGTCGACGGCAAGGCCTGCGCGCTGCCGCTCGATCGAATTCAGAAGGCGAGATTGCGGCCGGAGTGAGCGAGGAGTCTTTTAGTTTATGAACAAAGAAATACTGATGGCCGTCGACGCGGTTTCCAACGAGAAGGGCGTCGATAAGGAAATTATATTCGACGCGCTCGAAGCCGCGCTCGCGTCTGCGACCCGCAAGAAACACGGCGAGGAGCTGGACGTGCGCGTCTCGATCAATCGCAAGACCGGCGGATATGACACTTTCCGGCGCTGGAAGGTGTTTGCGGACGAGTCTACCGAGCTCGAAGTGCCGGAGCGCGAATTGCGCCTCGACGATGCCCGCGATATCGACAAAGACGTCGAGCCGGGCGGGTACGTCGAAGAACCGATGGAGTCGGTGCCTTTCGGACGCATTCTGGCGCAGACCGCCAAGCAGGTCATCGTGCAGAAGGTTCGTGAAGCCGAGCGCGCACAAGTGGTCGATGCCTACAAGGACCGGGCCGGGACGCTGGTCAGCGGCATCGTCAAGCGCGTCGATCGCAATGGCGTGTACGTCGATCTCGGCGCCAATGCCGAAGGATTCATCGCGCGCGAGGAGATGATTCCGCGCGAGCCGGTGCGCTCCCAAGATCGCATCAAGGCCTATCTGAAGGAAGTGCGCACGGAGCCGCGCGGCCCGCAATTGTTCCTGTCGCGCACCGCACCGGAGTTCCTGATCGAATTGTTCAAGCTGGAAGTCCCCGAAGTCGGCCAGGGCTTGATCAACATCTTGGCAGCCGCCCGCGATGCCGGGGTGCGCGCCAAAATCGCCGTGCGCAGCAACGATCCGCGCGTGGATCCGGTGGGCGCGTGCGTCGGCATGCGCGGCTCGCGCGTGCAAGCCGTCTCCAATGAGATTGCGGGCGAGCGCGTCGACATCATTCCCTTCGATGAGAACAACGCGCAGTTCGTCATCAATGCCATGGCGCCTGCCGAGGTGACCTCCATCGTGGTTGATGAAGATTCGCATTCGATGGACATTGCCGTCTCCGAGGACAAGCTCTCGCAGGCCATTGGCCGCGGCGGCCAGAATATCCGTTTGGCCAGCGAATTGACCGGCTGGGAGCTGAATGTGATGAGCGAATCGCAGGCTGAAGCCAAGAGCGAGACCGAGTCTTTGGCGTTGCGCGAAACTTTCATGAAGCAGCTGGACGTCGATGCCGACGTCGCGAGCATCCTGGTGCAAGAGGGCTTCTCGACCATCGAGGAGATCGCCTACGTGCCCGCCAGCGAATTGAACGGCATCGAAGAGTTCGACGAGGAAATCGTCAAGGAGCTGCGCACCCGTGCGCGTGATGTGCTGCTGACTCAGGCAATCGCCAGCGAGGAATCGATGGACGGGGCCGAGCCCGGCGCGGATTTGATTGAAATCACCGGCGAGACCTTGGGTAAAACGTTGGCGCGCAAAGGCGTGCGTACGCGCGATGATTTGGCGGACCTGGCGGTCGATGAACTGGTCGAGATGGGCAGTATCGATGAGAAGAAGGCCGGCGAACTGATTATGAATGCCCGCAAGCACTGGTTCGCGGAAGAAGCTAAGGTCTAGGAGTCAAGTATGGCAGACGTAACCGTCGCTCAATTCGCGGAAGTCTTGAAGGTACCGGTCGATCGGCTGCTGCAGCAGCTGGATCAAGCCGGCATCAAGGTCGACGGCGCCGAGGACATGATCAGTGAAGATGCCAAGCACGAGCTGCTGACGCATCTGCGCCGCAGCCATGGACACGACGAGTCCCAGGGCGATGCGGCGCCGCGCAAAATCACCCTGCGCCGCAAGTCGCAGTCCGAACTGAAGCTCGCGAGTCCCCAAGGCCGCGCGCGCACGGTGAATGTCGAAGTACGCAGCAAGCGCACCTACGTCAAGCGCGAAGTGCTCGAGGATCAGGCGCGCCACCAGCAGGAAGAGATCGACAAGATACGCGAGACCGAGGAGCAGGCCAAAGCCGCCCTGGAGCGTGCCGAAAACGAGCGCTTGGAGAAAGAGCGTCTGGACCGTGAGCGTCTGGAAGAGGAAAGCCGGCGGCGCAGCGATGAAGAAAACCGCAAGCGCACCGCCGAAGAAGAGGCGCGGCGCGCTGCCGAAGTTCAAGCGCGCGAGGTGGCGGAACGGGAACGCAAGGCGGCGGCGGCCAAGCCCGGCAAGGCAGTGCGCGAGGTGGTGGACGACAAGTCGACGCGCTACGGCCGGCAGGAATTGCACATCGTCGGCGATGTGAGTTCGCGGCACAAAAAGAAGAAGTCGCGCGATGGGCGGCGCCGCTCGATGGGCGGTGAAACCGACACCAAGCATGGTTTCGAAATGCCGACCGCGCGCGTGGTGCGCGAAGTGGCGATTGGCGAGGCGATGACCGTGGGCGAGTTGGCGCAAAAAATGGCCGTCAAAGCCACGGAAGTCATCAAAGTCATGATGAACATGGGCGTGATGGCCACGATCAATCAAATGATCGAGCAGGACACCGCTGTGCTGGTGGTCGAGGAAATGGGCCACACGGCCGTGCTGCGCAAGGAAAATATCATTGAGGATGACCTGCAAGGCGAAACGGATGCCTCGCTCGAGGTGTTGCCGCGCCCGCCGGTCGTGACGGTGATGGGACACGTGGATCACGGCAAGACCTCGTTGCTCGACTACATCCGCCGCAGCAAGGTGGCCGCAGGCGAGGCGGGGGGCATCACGCAGCACATCGGCGCGTACCATGTTGAAACCGCCAAGGGCATGGTGACCTTCCTGGACACGCCCGGCCATGCGGCATTCACTTCGATGCGGGCCCGCGGTGCGCAGGTGACGGATATCGTCATTCTTGTCGTCGGTGCTGACGATGGCGTCATGCCACAGACGATCGAGGCCATTCAGCACGCGCAGGCGGCGAAAGTGCCCATTGTTGTGGCGCTCAACAAAATGGATAAGCCGGAGGCGGACGCCGAAAAGGTCAAGCAAGAGCTGACCAAGTACGGTGTCATTCCGGAAGAGTGGGGCGGTGAAAACATTTTCGTGCCGGTATCGGCGCGCACCGGCTTAGGGGTGGATCAGCTTCTCGACAGCATTTTGTTGCAGGCGGAAGTGCTCGAGCTCAAGGCGCCGACCGCCGGCCTTGCCGCCGGCTACGTAATCGAATCGAGCCTGGAAAAGGGCCGCGGCGCGGTGGCAACCGTATTGGTATTGCGCGGCACCTTGAAACTAGGCGATCCGCTGCTGATCGGCCAGGAATTCGGGCGCGTGCGTGCGTTGTTCGATGAGGCCGGACATGCGGTCGATTCGGCCGGTCCCTCCATCCCGGTGGTCGTGCTGGGACTCTCCGGCGCGCCGAACGCGGGTGATGAATTGCTGGTAGTGGAGAGCGAACGCAAGGCCCGCGAAGTGGCGACGCATCGTCAATCGAAATCACGCGATGTGAAGTTGGCCGCTAAAGCCACCAACATGCAGGACGTGTTCTCGACCATGGGCGAGAGCAAGGCCGACCTGGTGCAGATCTTGGTGAAAGCCGATGTGCAGGGCAGCGCCGAAGCCTTACGCGATTCCTTGAATGGCTTATCGACGGCCGAGGTCGCGGTGAATATCGTTGCCTCCGGGGTCGGTGGACTCACTGAATCGGACGTGACCCTGGCAGCCGCATCCAAGGCGCGCATTATCGCCTTCAACGTGCGCGGCGATGCAGCGGCACGCGCGGCCATCAAGGATCATGGCGTGGATGTGCGCTACTACAGCATCATCTATGAAGCCATCGATGACATCAAAGCCGTGCTGACGGGGATGCTGTCGCCGGAGGTCAAAGAGCAGATCGTTGGCTTGGCCGAGGTCCGCAGCGTATTCCGCTCGAGCAAATTCGGAACGGTGGCCGGTTGCATGGTCATCGACGGCTATGTTCGCCGCAACTTCCCGATCCGCGTGCTGCGAAACAACGTGGTGATTTTCGAGGGGGCGTTGGAATCCTTGAAGCGATTCAAAGACGATGTCACCGAAGTGCGCGCCGGTACCGAGTGCGGCATCGGCGTGAAGAATTACAGCGACGTCCAGGAAAAGGATCAGATCGAGTGCTACTCGAGGGTCGAGATTGCTCGAACTTTGTAAGGCGCAGCGAGCAAGGGACTGAATGCCTAAACAAGACAACCAGCGGGCAAAGCGCTTGGGCGAGCAGATCCAGCGCGAACTCACGGAACTGTTGCGGCGCGACGTCAAGGACGAGCGTATCGGCAACGTCACGATCACCGCGGTCAACGTCACCGGGGATCTGCGTACCGCCCGGGTTTATTACCTGGTATTCGGCAAGGACGGGCCGGACCCGAAGGTGCAGCAGGGACTGACGAGCGCGGCGGGCTTCCTGCGCAACGCCTTATCGAAGGCGCTGATGATTCGCTATACGCCCACCTTGACGTTCGAACTCGACACCACGATCGAGCACGGCGTGCGCTTGACCCAGTTGATCGACTCATTGAAAAAACCGGAAGGTTCCGCCGTGGGAACGGCCGGCGTGGGAACGCCCGCCGTGGGCACGCCCGCGCCGGGGAGCGATGCGAGCCCGGATGAGCACGACCATATAATCGACGAGGGCTGAAAATGCCCGTCGACATTCATGGCATTCTTCTGCTGGACAAGCCGCTTGACCTCACTTCGGCGGGGGCGGTTGCACGCGTCAAGCGACTGTTCAACGCGCGCAAGGCCGGACATACCGGGTCGCTCGACCCGCTCGCGTCGGGCCTCCTGCCGATTTGCTTCGGCGAAGCCACCAAGTTCGGTACGCAATTGTTGGAAGCCGACAAGACTTATCGCGTGACGGTGCGGCTCGGCGAACGCACGCCGAGTGCCGATCGCGAGTCCGCGGTGATCGAGACGCGCGAGCTGCCGGCGTTCTCTCTCGAGAACTTGCAAGCCGCGCTGGCCGCTTTTCCGCGCGACTACCAGCAGATTCCGCCCATGCATTCCGCGCTGAAGCAGGACGGCAAACCGTTGTATGAATATGCGCGCGCCGGCATCACGCGCGAGCGCGCGGCGCGCGCCATCACCATTCACGAGCTCAAGCTGCTCGATTGGCAGGCGCCCGATCTGTCCTTCGATGTGCGCTGCACGAAGGGCGCTTATATTCGCGTACTTGCCGAAGATCTGGCGACACAGCTTCAGACCATCGGCCATTTGGCGGCCCTGCGCAGACTCGCGGTGGCCCCATTTGTCGCTGAACCCCAATGGTCGTTCGAGGCTCTGGAGGCCATGACCCTGGAGGAGCGCTACAAGGTCCTGCTGCCGGTGGACGCGGCCTTAAGCGCCTGGCGGCGCTTTGACTTGCCTGCCGGGGGGGTGAGCGCCCTGCGCCAGGGCCAGTCGCTCAAAGCCGTCGGAATCCCCGGATTGGTGCGTATCTACGCGGCAGACCTAGGGTTTTTGGGCTTGGGCGAAATTCAGGCGGCCGGTAATCTCAGGCCGCTGCGCCTCATTTCGGCGGCGACGAATCGTGCTTGAGGCGGGGTGCCGCGACGCGTACAATGCGCGGCTTCTTAAAAGGTCCTAAGTTATTGATTGAGGGTTCGATTTCAATGCCACTTACTCGTGAAGAAAAGACGGGCGTCGTCGGTAAATTTCAGCGCAGCGCGCAAGATACCGGATCTCCCGAAGTTCAAATTGCCTTGTTGTCCGAGCGCATTAACGGCTTGAGCCAGCATTTCACCACGCACAAAGCCGACCATGCATCGCGCCGCGGGCTGCTCAAGATGGTCAATCAGCGCCGCAAGCTGCTCGATTACTTGAAGAGCAGAACTCCGGACAAGTACACGCAATTGGTCGAACGCCTAGGTTTACGCCGCTAACAGGCGCCGCTGCAGGTGCACAAGTTTCGCGCCTGCGTCTTTCACTTCGGATTACGCAAAGGGGCTCTAAGTGAGCGCTATCAAAAAAAGTTTTAAATACGGGGATCACACGGTAACCCTCGAGACGGGCGAACTTGCCCGCCAGGCCGATGGTGCAGTTCTGGTGACCATGAGCGAGACCGTGGTCTTGGTGACCGCCGTGGGCCTGAAGAAGGCAACGCCGGGACGCGATTTTTTCCCGCTCACTGTGAATTATCAAGAAAAGACGTACGCCGCGGGCCGCATCCCCGGCGGATTCTTCAAGCGCGAGGGACGGCCCACCGAAAAGGAAACGCTCACCTCGCGGCTCATCGACCGGCCGATTCGGCCGCTGTTCCCGGAAGGGTTCATCAACGACGTGCAAGTCGTCGCCTCCGTAATCTCCGTGAATGCTGAGGTGGATCCGGATATTGCCTCCTTGATCGGCGCCTCAGCGGCGCTGGCAATTTCGGGAATGCCGTTCTTGGGTCCCATCGGCGCCGCGCGCGTCGGCTACATCGACGGCAAGTACGTCTTGAACCCAACCGCGACGCAATTGACGACCTCGAAGCTGGACCTGGTTGTGGCCGGCACGAAAGAAGGCGTGTTGATGGTGGAATCGGAAGCCGACGGTCTCAACGAAGAGGTCATGCTCGGTGCCGTGACCTTCGGCCACGAGCAAATGCAGATCGCCATCAATGCCATCAACGAACTGGCGGCGGAAGCGGGCAAGCCGAAATGGAGCTGGGTCGCGCCGGAACCGAACAAGGAACTGCAGTCAGCCGTCAACGCATACGCCGAGTCGGCTGTCGCGGCCGCGTACACCGTCACCGAAAAGATGGCGCGTTACGCCAAGATCAAGGAGATCAAGAACGCAGCGGTCGAGGCCTTGAGCAAGGGCGAGACCCCGAAGTTTACGGCCGAGCAGGTGGGCGCGGAGTTTTCCAACCTGGAATACCGGCTGGTGCGTGCGAAGATTCTCGACGGACAGCCGAGAATCGATGGACGCGATACCAAGACGGTACGCGCCATCAACATTCGAACCGGCGTGCTGGCGCGAACCCACGGATCGGCGCTGTTCACCCGCGGAGAAACTCAAGCCCTGGTCGTGACCACGTTGGGCACCGGACGGGATGCGCAAATCATCGACGGCTTGACCGGCGAGCGCAAAGAGCCGTTCATGCTGCACTACAATTTCCCTCCCTTCAGCGTCGGCGAGACCGGCATGATGGGCTCGCCGAAGCGGCGCGAAATCGGCCACGGCAACCTGGCAAAGCGCGGCGTGAAAGCGGTCATGCCCGGCGTCGATAAATTTCCGTATGTCATACGCGTCGTCTCCGAGATTCTCGAGTCCAACGGCTCGAGCTCCATGGCTTCGGTGTGCGGCACCAGCCTCGCGCTCATGGACGCCGGCGTGCCGATCAAGGCGCCGGTTGCGGGCGTGGCGATGGGATTGGTCAAGGAAGGCGATCGATTCCAAGTGCTGACGGATATTTTGGGCGACGAGGATCATCTTGGCGACATGGATTTCAAGGTGGCGGGCACCAAAGATGGCATCACCGCGCTGCAGATGGACATCAAGATCACGAGCATCACGCGCGAGATCATGAAGGTCGCATTGGATCAGGCGCGCGACGGCCGCTTGCACATTTTAGGCGAAATGAACAAGGTGCTCTCCAAGCCGCGCGAGAACATGTCGGAATGGGCGCCGACCATCATTACCTTGAAGATCGATCCGGAGAAGATCCGCGATGTGATCGGCAAGGGCGGCGCGGTCATCCGTCAGATCACCGAAGAGACCGGGACCTCGATCGATATCGAGAACGACGGCACCGTGAAAATAGCCTCGGTGCAGGGTGCGGCGGGCCGCGAGGCACAGCGTCGCATCGAATTGATCACCGCGGATGTCGAAGTCGGCCGGGTGTATGAAGGCAAGGTCGCGCGACTGATGGATTTCGGCGCCTTCGTGACGATCCTGCCCGGCCGTGACGGCCTGGTCCATATCTCGCAAATTTCCGAGGAGCGCGTTGAGCGCGTCGGCGATAAGCTCAAGGAAGGCGACGTGGTGCGCGTCAAGGTGCTGGAAGTTGACCGGCAGGGCCGCGTGCGGCTCTCGATGCGCAACGTCGACGCAGCGTAGTCGGCCCTCATCCTGCGGCACCGTGACTTTGAGCGCTGCTCAAATTCACGGTGCCGAGCGACTACCCGTCTCTAGTTAAATTCGACGTGACTCGCGGCCGCGGCGCTTCGCCGCCGGCCATGGTCTTTACGCGATCCCGAAGTTGCGGCGTTGGCTGCTGGCTCACGAGCTGCTTGAGACTCTGTTCCAAGTGCGCACTCACCTGGCCTTGCAGACCCGTGCCGTAAGAGCGAATCACGCTGACCATGAATTCCTGGCTCAAGATCGGCTCAGCCAAGTGCTCTTGTTCGGCAATGACTTGCAGCAAAATACTGCGCGTAATGTCGGCACTGTTTTTCTTGTCGACAACGACGAATTCAATCCGCTCGACCACCAGGCGTCTGACGTCAGCCAGGGTGATGTACCGGCTCTCGACCGTGTCATAGAGGCGGCGATTCGGATATTTCTTAATCACTCGCGGTTCGCTCATGGGGCTCCTCGCTCGTGTTGGCTGGCACCACCGGAGGATGCCGGTCCGTGTCAGTCCACGTCTGATCTATCATAAGAACTGCAACACAAAGAATAGCGCAATGCAGCGCTAAGGCAAATCGGCATTTTTTCTTAAGATTATTAGTCATTTACGGGCAAATCGAGGCGTTTGGGGACCTTGTTGAGGTCCCATTGGCCGATCGCCCAACGCCACGCAGCGGAGATTGCGGCCGAGGCAAGCGATGGCGGAGGTGCCAGCCCCAGCAATGAAAAGACTGCACACAGCTGCGGTAGGGGCGAATCGGCGGTTAGGCGCACGCTGCGGCGCGACTTGGCGAGCTTGCCACCACCGGCTTCCGTCAGAACCGGCACATGTGCATAGCTGGGTTCGGGTAGTCCCAATAGCCGCTGTAGATAGATTTGGCGCGGCGTGTTGTCCAAAAGGTCGGCCCCGCGAACGATGTGGGTGACGCCCTGCGCGGCGTCATCAACGGTCACGGCGAGGACGTACGCATAGATCTCATCGCGGCGCTTCAAGATAAAATCGCCGACGGCGTCCGCCACGTCTTGTCGATACGTGCCTTGGATGCGGTCCGTGAACAGCACGTATCCGGCGTCGACCCGCACACGGATTGCGGCCGGTGTATCGGGGGCGATCTGCCGGGCGCGGCAAGTACCGGGATATCGCAGCTCATCCTCGAACTGCGCACGTAGTTGCGCCCGGCTGCAACAGCAGGCGAAGGTTCGTCCTTGTGCGTGCAAGGCGCCGAGCGCCTCTTCGTAGCGCTCGGCACGATCATATTGGCGTGTGACGGCTCCGTCCCATTCGAAGCCGAACTGCTCCAAGGTGTGCAGTATCCCATCCGCCGATCCGGCGATCTCTCGTGGACGGTCGAGATCCTCGATGCGCAGCAGCCAACGACCGCCGTGCGCGCGCGCGTCCAGGTAGCTCGCGACCGCCGCGTAGAGCGAGCCCAAGTGCAGATCGCCCGATGGGGTCGGCGCAAACCGACCTACATAGGGCGCCGCAGGCCTGCCGGCATCGTTCCTCGCCGGGCTATCGGTACCGGTCGTCGCGGTCGCCGTATTGCTTTTCGCGGCGCTCGCGCCGCTCCTGGGCTTCGACCGAGAGAGTCGCGACAGGACGGGCTTCCAATCGTTTGATCCCGATTTCTTCGCCGGTTTCCAAGCAATAGCCGTACGAGCCGTCTTCGATGCGCTTGAGGGCTTCGTCGATTTTGCGGATCAACTTACGCTCCCGGTCACGTGTCCGGAGCTCGAGGCTGAACTCTTCCTCTTGGGTGGCGCGGTCGTTGGGGTCAGGAAAGTTGGCGGCCTCATCCTTCATGTGCAGCACGGTGCGATCAACCTCTACCATGAGGTCTCGTTTCCAAGTTTGCAGAATGCGAGCAAAGTGCTCCAACTGCTCCTTGTTCATGTATTGCTCGCCGCGGCGGGCAATATAGGGCTTCACATTGCGTGGGCCGGCGAGCAGGCTCGCGGAAGCTGAGCCCTCGATATCGCCGTCTTCGTCGATGGGCTGCACGCGCACCGGCATGACCAGCGGGCGAGGATCGAATTTTATGGGTGCAATTTTTTCGGCTGGGACTTTCGGCGCCGGTGACGGCACGGGCTTGAGCGCCGCAGGCTTTGCCTGTGGTGCTTTTGTGATCGCAGGTTTTGCGCTCACGGGTTTAGTTGCGGGTTTGGTCGGTTTCACAGTTACCTTCGATGTGGCGATTGGCTTTGCTTTCGTCGGCGGCCGCGCCGCCTTCTTAGGAGCGGCTGCTTTATGAGTCGCTTTTTTGGGTGTCGCCTTACCTGGCCGCTTAGCCGCTTTATTGGGTTTCTTCGAGGGCATTTTGTAGTTTCCGCCTCCTAACGAAAGAGCGCGCGATTATACCGACGCATTCAGGCGTGTACAGAGCGGCGGCAAAACATATTTTGCTAGGTTAAGGCTATGATTACAAAGCAAAACTTTGCGGCCCCAGGGGCGCTTGAGGACTACACGGCTGAGCTTGCCCCGCTACGGCAGTTGCACCGGCGCGGCGGGGAGCCAGCCGGAAGCGCGGTGTTCCGCCACCACCGTGGTGTAAATGCCCCCGCGCACGTTGAATTTGGCCAAAATTCTCATGAATCGGGGGGCCGTCGCCGCCACCAAATCCTGCAGGATCTCGTTGGTCACTGCTTCGTGGAATGCGCCGCGGTTGCGGAATGACCAGATGTAGAGTTTCAGCGACTTCAATTCGACGCATCGCTGGTGTGGCACGTACTCGAGCTCGAGCGTGGCAAAGTCAGGCTGGCCGGTTTTCGGGCACAGGCAGGTGAACTCCGGGATGCTCATCCGGATGGTGTAGTCCCGCTCGGGGGCGGGATTGTCAAAGACTTCAAGACGCGAGGTGGGTTCTGTCATGGAATCGGGCGCTGTTAAGGGGTTTACCTATGTGACGTTTACTTTACACTACGCGCCACAAGTGGCCCACGACACCGCGTGAACAATGCGTTTAACGAAACTGAAAATTGCCGGCTTCAAATCGTTCGTTGATCCAACGACCGTTACCTTCCCCAGCAGCCTGACGGGTGTGGTGGGTCCGAATGGATGCGGCAAATCCAACATCATCGATGCCGTGCGCTGGGTGATGGGGGAGATCTCCGCGAAGCATTTGCGCGGCGAATCGATGGCCGACGTGATTTTCAACGGCTCCGCATCGCGTAAGCCCTTAGGTCAAGCGTCGGTGGAATTGGTGTTCGATAATTCCGACGGCAAGATCGGCGGCCCTTACGCGAGCTACAACGAGGTCGCGCTGAAGCGCGCGGTGAGCCGCGATGGCACCTCCGACTATTTCATCAATAGCCTCAAGGTGCGCCGCAAGGACATCACTCAGCTGTTTCTCGGCACGGGTCTGGGTACCCGCAGCTACGCCATCATCGAGCAGGGCATGATCTCGCGGGTGATCGAGGCGCGGCCCGACGACTTGCGTGCTTTCCTGGAGGAGGCGGCGGGCATTTCCCGCTACAAAGAGCGGCGCCGCGAGACGGAAAGCCGCATCGGACACACTCGCGAGAATCTGGATCGGCTGAACGATTTGCGCGAAGAGGTGGAAAAACAAATCCGCCACTTGCAGCGTCAAGCCGCCACCGCGCGCCGCTATCAGACGCTCAAAGAGGAGGAGCGCAAGCTGTTCGCCGAATTGCTGGCACTGCGGCTGCAAAGTCTCGATTTGGAAGCCGCGGTTCGCGATGCAGCGACATCCGGCTGCGAGACCGCGATGCAAGCCGTGCTCGCGGATTTGCGTGAAGCCGAAGCACGGATCGAACGCATTCGCGCGGACCAATCCGCGAAAGCCGATGCGCTCAATGCGATTCAAGGCCGCTATTACGAGGCCGGCGCCGAAGTGACGCGGATCGAGCAAGGCATCGAGTACGCCCGCGAGTTGCGCTTGCGCCAGCGCGCCGACATTGAGCAAATTGACGCGCAGACCGCCGAGCTTGACCGCGTGGTGCAGCTTGACCGGGTGCAGCTGGAATCGCTCTCCATGGAGCTGTCGACCATGGTGCCCGGCTTGGACGAGGCGCACGATCGCGAACGAGTCGCATCTCAAGCGCTCGAGCGTTGCGAGCAGGCGCTGACATCGTGGCAGTTCACCTGGGACAACCACGCTCAAGCGGTGGCGCTGGGGCAGCGCGAGACGCAGGTGGAACGGGCGCGTATCGAGCAGCTGGAAAGCCAGCAACGGCGGCTGCTGCAGCAGCAAGAGCGCCAAGAATCGGAGCGCGAAGCCTTTGCGCAGCACCAGCCGCCGGCGGCGCTGGAAACCCTCGCCGAGCGCGCCGATGCGGCGCGCGCAGCGGGCGAAAGCGCGGCGGCAGAATTGCAAGAACTGTTGTCCGAGATCTCATCGACGCGGGAACGCGAGCGCGAACAGAGTCAGTCGCTCAACACGCTGCGTGCCCGCTTGCAGCAGGTACAGGGAGAGCGGGTCTCGACCGAAGCGCTGCAGCAGGCTGCGCTCGGCAAAGCCTCCGGCCGGGTCACGCAATGGCTCAAGTCTCAGTCGCTCGATCGCTTGCCACGGGTTGCGCAGCAGTTGCGGGTCGACAAGGGTTGGGAACGCGCCGTCGAAACCGTATTGGGCTCCTACCTCGAGGCAGTGTGCGTCGATGGCCTCGACAGCGTCACGGACCTGTTGGCAAGCTTCGACGGCGGGTATTTGGCGGTCGTGAGCATGGGCGATGGCGCCGGCGGCGCGCACGCGGCCGCCTCGTTGCAGGCAAAGGTGCAAGGCGCGACCGTGCTCGGCTCGGTCCTGTCAGCGGTGTTGACCGCCGACAGCTTAAGCGATGCGCTCAAGCTGCGGCGCCAGCTCAAAGCCGGCGAGTCTGTGGTCACTCGCGATGGAATTTGGCTGGGCAACGACTGGTTGCGCGTGTCGCGCGACGCGGATGCGCACGCCGGAGTGATCGAGCGCGAGGAAAGCCTGCGTGCCATTGGCGCCCAGGTCGATTCGCTTGCGGGCGAGGTCCATGAACTGGAAGTTCGTCTGGAAGATACCCGTGAACGGGTCCGTGACCACGAAGACCGCCGCGAGCGCTGCCAGGCGGAAGTGAATCGGCTGCACCGCGAGCACGTGGATCGCCGCGCCGAACTGAGCTCCGCCCAGTCGCGCACCGACGATGCGGCGCGCCGCTTGGAGCAGCTGGAATCCGAGCTTGCCGATGTGCGCGTGGAATTATCGCGCAGCGAATCCGAGCTACGTGCATCGCGCGCGCGCATGGAGACCGCGATCGATGCACTCGCGGCGCTTGAACCGCAGCGCATGGAGCTCGAGCAGGACCGCGAGCGGATGCGCTTGGCATTGGGCGAGGCAAGGAATGCGGCGACGGCGGCGCAACAGCACGCACGCGAACTGGCGGTCCAGGTGGAGTCGCGGCGTTCCTCGCACACGGCATTGATCACCACGGTGGGCAGACTGGAGAAGCAGCTCGAGGACTTGCACGCCCGCCGACTGGAGCTGCTCGGGCAAATCGCCGAGGGCGAGGCGCCGCTTGCCGAGGCGCAGGCACAGCTGGAACGCGAACTGCGGCAGCGCGCGGAAGTCGAGGCGCAACTGCGGGCGGCGCGCATCGCCAGCGATGAACTGGATGGCCTGCTGCGCGAGCACGATGCCGCGCGCTATGCGCTGGATCAGCGCCTGGAAGCAGCGCGCTCCAGCCTCGATGAAGCACGCCTGGCGGCGCAGCAGGTGCGGATACGCCGCGAAGGTGTGGCGGAACAGCTCACCGCGACGAATTACGAATTCGCCGCGCTGGTCGCGCAAATCGCGGCGGATGCCACGGTGGCATCGTGGGAGTCGCTACTCGAGGATACCAAGGGCAAGATCGAACGCTTAGGTCAAGTCAATCTCGCGGCGATCGGCGAATTCAAGGAACAATCCGAGCGCAAAGAGTACTTGGATCGGCAGTGCAAGGACTTGACCGATGCGTTGGAAACGCTCGAGTCGGCGATGCGCAAAATTGACCGGGAGACCCGCACACGATTTCAGGATACCTTCGATCGCGTCAACGCCGGATTGAAGGAGAAATTCCCGCGCCTGTTCGGCGGCGGCCATGCGTATCTCGAATTGACCGGCGAGGAGTCGAATGCCGCGGGCGTCTCTGTCATGGCGCGGCCGCCCGGCAAACGCAACAGCACCATCAGTCAACTGTCGGGCGGCGAGAAGGCATTGACCGCCGTGGCGCTGGTGTTCGCCATTTTTGACTTGAACCCCGCGCCGTTCTGTCTGCTGGACGAGGTCGACGCGCCGCTCGATGAGAACAATGTCGGACGCTTCTGCGACATCGTGCGCGACATGTCGCGCAGCGTGCAGTTCATTTTCATCACCCACAACAAAAGCACCATGGAGCTGGCCTCGCAACTGGTTGGCGTCACCATGAACGAGCCCGGCGTCTCTCGTCTGGTGTCGGTGGATGTCGATGAGGCTGTGCGCATGGCAGCGATGTAGCGCGCAAGTTTCATGGCCGCCGAGCTGCGTTGGATTTTGTTGGCCTTGAGTCTGGTGTTGCTAGCCGGCATTTGGTGGTGGGGCAGGCGACGCTCATCGCAGGCTCCGGGCGATGCACAGCTGCGCGAAATAACACCCACTGTCGAGCCGCAGCGCCCCGCGCCAGCGCCTCGGGAGACTCTGTCCGCGACCGAGGCCGAGCCTGAGACCGAGTGGGGCGTACCGCCGTTCGAACCGCTCAGCATCCACACCCACGACTATGAACACGTTCCGGTGCTGGACGGCCCCATGATGGTGAGCGCGGATCCGGCGCCGTCGATGAATGCGGCGCCCAGCATGGCGCCGGCTGCGGCGCCCGCTGCAGCGCCGGCCGCGGCGCCGGTTCCTGGCCGCGTTCCCACGCTGCAGCCCGAATCGACCGAACGCAGCGCCGTGGCGCCCGTGCAGACGCCCAACGCCAGCGAGCAGCAGAAAATCGTGACGGTGCGCGTCTGCGCGCCCGGTGAGGTGCGCTGGTCCGGTGCCATGCTGCTGTCGGCTCTGGAGTTGCATGGCCTGGCTTATGGACGCTACCAAGTGTTTCATCGCCGGCATGTGGATGGCCGCAGTTTGTTTTGCGTCGCGAGTTTGATAGAACCGGGGACCTTCGATGTGGCACGAATGTCCGCGGAAGAGTTTCGCGGCATCACCCTGTTCGCGGTGCTGCCCGGTCCCGTCGAGCCGCTGCTGACGGTGGATGAATTGCTGGGGGCTGCGCGCGGCCTGGCGCAGGAGCTGTCCGGCATGGTGCAGGACAATAAGGGCATGCCGCTCTCGCCGCAGCGCGCGGCGGCGCTGCGCGATGACGTGGCCCGTTTCCAGGCATCGCTGCCGCGAGGCTAGACTTCCCGTGTGCGCTGAGAAATCAATCGAGCCGCCCAAGAAGGCGGCGGCGCGCGCGGTGCAATTACGGGAATTGCTGGAGCGCTACAACTACCGCTATCACGCGCTCGATGATCCCGAAGTTCCGGATGCCGAATACGATAAGCTCATGCTTGAACTGCGGGCGCTGGAGACCGAGTTTCCGCAGCTGCTGATCCCCGATTCACCGACCCAGCGCGTGGGCGCCGCGCCCCTCTCCGCCTTCGGCGCGGTGAAGCACCGGGTGGCCATGTTGTCCCTGGATAATGCGTTCAGCGACGACGAGGTGCGTGATTTCGATCGAAGAATTCAAGAGCGGCTGGCGACGAGCGCTCCCATTCGATATTCGGCGGAGCCGAAACTAGATGGTTTGGCGGTCAGCGCGCGCTACGAAAACGGCAGTTTCGTGCAGGGCGCGACCCGCGGCGACGGCGAAACCGGCGAAGATATTACGCAGAACTTGAGAACCATCAAGGCGCTGCCGCTCAGGTTGCGCGGCGCGAAATTTCCTAAAGTGCTCGAGGTGCGCGGCGAAGTTTTCATGCCGTTGGCGGGATTTCGGCGGTTCAACGAGGAGGCGGCAGCCCGCGGCGAGAAGACCTTCATCAATCCACGCAACGCCGCCGCCGGCAGCTTGCGCCAGCTCGACCCGCGCATGACGGCGGCGCGTCCGCTCGACTTGTTCATCTATGGCATCGGAGTGATCGAGGGCGGCGAATTGCCCGAGTTTCACAGCGAAACCTTGCGGCAATTGCGCGCGCTGGGTTTCAAGATCTGTCCCCAGTCGACCGTGGTCGAGTCGATCGAGGGATGCCTTACGTACTATCGCGACATGGGCGCGGCGCGCGCGACGCTGCCCTACCAAATCGACGGCGTGGTTTACAAAGTGGATGATGTGAATCTGCAGCGCAAGCTGGGATTCATTTCCCGTGCGCCGCGTTGGGCCATCGCGCATAAATTCCCGGCCGAAGAGGCGCTCAGCGTGATCCGCGGCATTGAATTTCAAGTGGGGCGCACCGGTGCGCTGACGCCCGTGGCGCGTCTGGAGCCGACGTTCGTCGGTGGCGTCACGGTGAGCAACGCGACGCTGCACAACATGGATGAATTGACGCGCAAGGACGTGCGGGTGGGCGATACCGTCGTCATCCGCCGCGCCGGCGATGTTATCCCCGAGGTGGCTCGTGTCTTGCCTGAGCGCCGTGTGGCCGGCGCGCAGTTGGTGCTGCTGCCCAGCCATTGCCCCGTGTGCGGCAATCCGGTGGTGCGCGAGGGCGATCAGGCGGTGGCGCGCTGCACCGGCGGCCGGCGTTGCGCGGCGCAGCGCAAGGGAGAGATACAGCACTTCGCCTCGCGCCGTGCGATGGACATCCAGGGGCTCGGCGATAAGTTGGTGGAGCAGCTCGTCGACAACGATTGGGTCAAGACACCGGCGGATCTATTTTCCCTGCAGGCAGACCGGCTCGCGACGCTCGAGCGCATGGGCGAGAAATCCGCGCTGAAATTGCAAGCGGCGATCGAGTCGGCAAAGCACACGACTCTGCCGCGCTTCCTATACGCGCTCGGCATTCGCGATGTGGGCGAAGCGACCGCCTTGGCTCTGGCGCAATATTTCCCCGAAATTGCCGACCTGCGCCGCGCCGGCGAAGAGGAAATACAACGCGTGCCCGACGTGGGTCCGGTGGTTGCAAAACAGGTCGCGGCCTATTTTCGCGACACGGACAATGCCGCCGCCGTGGATCGTCTGCTCGCGGCGGGAATCACGTGGCCGCGCGTCGCTTCCTCAAGCCGCGGCGGGGCGCAGCGCGACAAGACCTTCGTTCTGACCGGGACCTTGAGCTCGCTGACGCGGGATGAAGCCACGGACGCAATCCAGCGAATGGGCGGAAAGGTGAGCGGCAGCGTCTCGAAAAAAACCGACTATGTGGTGGCGGGCGCGGAGGCGGGTTCCAAACTCAAAAAAGCCGAGCAGCTCGGCATTACCGTTCTCGACGAGGCAGCGTTTCTGAAGCTCCTGAAAACGTAGCGGACCTTTTTTGGGTCCGCTACGTCACGAGCCGTTTCGATTACAGCGATTTCTCGATTTTCGCGGTCTTCTTCAGGGTTTCGACATAGGCCTGAAGTTTCTTCTGCATCACGCCCGTGCTGACCTGCTGCTTGACCTGTTCGAAGGGCGGCGGCGCCGTCTCGCGCGTGTCTTCCAGCTTGATCACATGCCAGCCAAACTGCGTTTGGACCGGCGTTGCGGTCATCTCGCCTTTCTTCAGGCCCTTCACCGCGTCGCCGAACGGCTTGGCCATGCGCGTCAAGGTGAACCAACCCAGATCGCCGCCGTTCGCTTTGGAACTGTCAGTCGATTCGGCCTTGGCGACATCTTCAAACTTCGCGCCGCCTTTGATCTTCTTGATGGCGGCTTCGGCCGCTTCCTTGCTGGCCACTAGAATGTGACGGGCGTGATATTCGGTCTTATCCATGGAGGCGACGGCCGTTTCATATTCGGCATGCAAATCCGCATCAGTCGGCTCTTTGTCCTTCAGATACTTCGCGGATTCCGCATCCGCCATCACGCGCATGCGCACCACGTCGAGTTGCGCGGCGACGTCCGGATCCTTCTCCACGCCTTCTTTCGCACCCTGCGCCGCAAGCAGCTGCATATTGACCATTTCATCGAGAACCTGGCTCTTCTGCTCGTTGGTGAGATCACCGATAGGCCGGCCGCGCAGCAGGCTCTTCAAGTAAATGTCATATTCCACGCGCGAGATCGGCGTCCCATCGACGGTGGCGACTGGCGGGGTGGCAGGCGCGGCTGCCTTCTCGGGCGCCGGGGGCGGGGTCTGTTGGCCTTTTCCGCAGGCCGTTACGCTCACGGCGAATGCCGTCAGGATGGCGATACGGATCCACGGTGTGCTCAAAAATTGGCTCATTTGTTCCTCTACGCAAAAAAAAAGCGACTACGGCCTTGGTGGCCAGCGCGCCCGGGGGCGGCAGTTTAGCCTCAACAGAGCGATCCCACCAATTTTTGATGCATTTTGCGCCTGCAAACCGGCATTGTCGCGGCGCAGCATCGGCCTCTGTCAAGATTTGTCGGGCGGTAGCGCTTCGATCGCGAGCGCGTGAATATCGCTCTTCATCAGGTCGTCGACAGCCGCGTAAATCAGCCGGTGCCGGGCCACCGACGAGATGCCGCGAAACGCCTCTGCCACAATGCGAATTCGAAAGTGACTTTGCCCTGTGGCCGCGCCGGCATGGCCCTCGTGCAAATGGCTTTCATCTTCCACCGTCAGCTGCGCCGGCGCGAAACGCTTCTCCAACCGCTCGCGCAGGCGCTGCGCGCGAGTCGCGGCGGGGGGCGAGGCTTGGCTGGCAAGCCAGAATATTTGCGGAAGCATGAAGAGCATGGTCGCGGCGGGAAATCCAAAGACCTTGAATTTGACCCAAAGGTCGACCGCAAAGTTTTTCGCGACATAGAGATTCAAGATGGCAAAAGCGGCAAACCACGCGGCCCACAGAAAGTTGATCGTCAGCCACGCGCGCGTGGAGACGGCCAACGGTTCGGGAAACGCGGCCTCGAGCAAGCGGCGCACGAGCGGTTGCTTGCCGATCACCATGCTTCCCAGGAATACGGCCGAGGTCAAGCTGAGCAATACCGTCAGCTTCCATTGGATAAAGCGCTGGTCGTGCAGCAGCAGCGTCGCAGAGCCCAAGACCACTACGACGCAGGTCGTGACGATGTGCATCGTCTTGAAACTGCCGGCGCGCAAGCGGTGTATCGCCAGCTGCAGCACGCAGGCAACCATCAAAGCGGCTGTCGCCCAGTAAATGTCCCGAACTTCAAAAGTTACAAAAAAGACAATCAGCGGCGACCATTCGAGGAGTTGATTCATCCGAGTATCATAGCCGACGCCATGAGCATCTATCTGCAACTGCATCCAGTCACGCCGCAACGCCGCTATATACGCCAAGCCGTGGAGACGCTGCGGCGCGGCGGGGTGATCGTTTATCCGACGGATTCTTGCTATGCGCTCGGCTGTCATATCGGCGATAAGGCGGCACTCGAGCGCATCCGTGAGATTCGCCAAACGGACCGCAATCATCACTTTACGCTGGTGTGCCGTGACCTTTCGGACGTCGGCAAATACGCCCTGGTCGACAATTGGCAGTATCGATTGCTGCGCGCGCATACACCGGGACCTTATACGTTTCTGCTCAAGGCCTCGCGCGAGACGCCGCGGCGCTTGAAACACGAACGGCGCGGCACGATTGGCTTGCGGGTTCCCGATCATCCGGTCACAGCGATGCTGCTCAGTGAGCTGGGTGAGCCGGTGATGAGTTCAACCCTGCTGCTGCCCGGCGAGGAACACCCGCGCACCGATGCCAAGGAAATCTACGAGCGGCTCGAACATAGTGTCGATATGGTCTTGGACGGCGGCAATTGCGGCATGACGCCGACCTCGGTCATCGACCTGTCGAGCGACCGCGCCATCGTGGTTCGCGAAGGGCGGGGCGATGTCAGCCCCTTTGCGCCGGCGGCCACCGTATAATGCGGCTCCATGCGGGCGATGATGCTCGTAATTAATTGAAATAACGAGTGCAAGCATTGGATTTATCTGTATTTCTTTCCAACTTATCGATCTGGGCCATACCGGTTTTATTCGCCATTACTCTTCACGAGGTAGCGCACGGCTGGACCGCACGCTATTTCGGCGACCATACGGCGCAACTGCTCGGCCGCCTGAGCCTGAATCCACTGCGGCATGTTGATCCACTCGGCACGGTAATGATTCCCGGAACACTCCTGGCATTTGGATTTTTCCCGCCGTTCGGTTGGGCGAAACCCATGCCGGTGGAAACCAACGGTCTGCCCAATCCGCGCCGCACGCTGATCATGGTCGCACTCGCAGGTCCCGCGGCGAATATATTGATGGCAATTCTCTGGTGCGGAGTGTTGGCGCTGGTGCTGCAGATCAGGCGGGGTCAAACCTTGGACAATTGGGTGCTGCTCATGGCCCAGGCCGGCATCAAGGTCAACGCAGTTCTGGCCGTCTTCAACTTGCTGCCGATCCCGCCCCTGGATGGCGGCCGTGTGCTGGTCGGCGTTCTGCCCGCGCGTCTCGGCGCGGGCTTACAAAAAATCGCGCCCGCAGGCATGTTCATCGTGGTCGGTTTATTGGTGCTGGGATTGCTTGGATGGCTGTTTCGTCCAGCCTACCGCGCGGCCGGCCAACTCATACACGTCTTGGGCATTGGAATTTCGACATGAGCGTCCCGGCCCAAAACCGGCGCGTCTTGTCCGGCATGCGTCCTACAGGGCAATTGCATTTGGGCAATTATCACGGCGCCCTGAAGAATTGGATTGAGTTGCAGTATCAGTACGAATGTTTTTTCTTCGTCGCCGACTGGCATGCCTTGACCACCGGTTATGAGGACACCTCGAAACTGGAGGAAAACACCTGGAGCATGGTTGTCGACTGGTTGGCCGCGGGTCTCAATCCCGGGGTCGCCACACTGTTCATCCAGTCCAAAGTGCCGGAGCACGCGGAGCTGCATCTGTTGCTGTCGATGATCACGCCGCTCGGTTGGCTGGAGCGGGTTCCGTCCTACAAAGATCAGCAGGCGCAGCTTGCGGACCATGACTTGAGCACCTACGGTTTTCTCGGTTATCCGTTGCTGCAAAGCGCGGATATCTTGCTGTACCGCTCGCAATACGTGCCGGTGGGCGAAGACCAGGTCGCTCACGTCGAGATAACGCGCGAGGTTGCGCGGCGCTTCAATCACATCTATGGCCGCGAGCCCGAATTTGAGCAGAAGGTGGAAAAAGCCATCAAGAGCTTGGGGTCGCGAAACTCCGCCATGTATCGCTCGCTGCGCAAGGCGTTCCAAGAAAAAGGCGATGACGATGCGCTCGCCAAGGCACAGGCATTGGTCGAGGCGAATGCGCGCCTGACCGTGGCCGATCGCGATCGCTTGCTGGGTTTTCTGGAAGGCGCGGGAATCGCTATTTTGCCGGAACCCGAAGCGTTATTGACCGCAACCCCCAAGGTGCCGGGGCTCGATGGACGCAAGATGTCCAAGTCCTACAACAACACGATCGGTCTTCGCGAGGATACGGACTCGATCGTGAAAAAACTCAAGGCCATGCAAACCGACCCGGCGCGCGTGCGCCGAACCGATCCCGGCGATCCTGACAAGTGTCCGGTTTGGGATCTGCACAAAATATATTCGACGCCTGAGACCCAAGAATGGGTACAAAAGGGCTGCCGCTCCGCGGGTATCGGTTGCTTGGAATGCAAGGCGCCGCTGATTGAGAAAATCGTCGAGGAGGTGTCCGGCATCGCCAAACGGGCGCTAGAGTTCGAGGAGAATCCGGATCTGGTACGCGGTATCATCGCGGAGGGGTGCGAGCGGGCGCGGACCGTGGCGCGCGACACCATGGATGCTGTCCGACAAGCTATGGCCATGAACTACAGATGAAACCTGAATTGACGCTGGTTCAAAACGCGGCACCATCCCCGCCGCCGGCCAGCGTGAGCGCGCCGGCACAAGGTGAAATGCCGTTTGCAGTCGTGGAGGGCCAGCCGATTATCGAGATGCCGCGAGATCTATACATCCCGCCGCAGGCGCTCGAGGTGTTTCTCGAGGCGTTTGAGGGACCGCTCGACATGCTGCTGTATCTCATTCGGCGGCAGAATCTGGATATTCTCGACATTCCGATCGCTGAAATAACCCGCCAGTACATGCGCTACATCGAGTTGATGCAAGTGCTGCAGCTCGAATTGGCGGGCGAGTATCTGTTGATGGCGGCAACGCTGGCCGAAGTGAAGTCCCGCATGCTCCTGCCGCGCGTCGGTACGGATGACACGTCCGAGGAGGCCGACCCGCGCGCAGAACTGGTGCGCCGCTTGCAGGAATACGAGCGCTTCAAGCGGGCGGCGGAAGGTATCGATCGGATGCCGCGGCTGGAGCGCGATACGTGGGTTGCGTCAGCCGAATTGGTCGATCGCAAGGTGGTGCGCATTCCCCCGCAGGTAACATTGCAAGAAATGCTGATTGCTTTCCAAGACGTGTTGTCGCGTAGCGACATGTTCGCCCACCATCACGTGCAGCGTGAACCCTTGTCGGTGCGCCAGCGCATGGCGGATGTCTTGACCTCGCTGCAGACCAACGCGTTCGTCGATTTCGTGCGCTTGTTTACTGCGGAAGAGGGACGCCGCGGCGTCACCGTGACCTTTGTGGCCATCCTGGAACTATTGCGTGAGGGGTTGATCGAAATAGTTCAATCCGAAGCATACGCACCCCTGCATGTGCGCCTGGGCAATCCAGCCCGGAACCTGTCGCTGGTAGCCGACGACGGCGCCGCCAACGATGATCTTGCGAGAAATCAATGAACCATCAATACGTGAAGAATGTGGTTGAAGCAGCGCTGCTCGCGGCGGGCCGGCCTTTGGCGTTGGAGGAGCTGATGAGCGTCTTCGACGAGCGCGACGGATCGATATCCGAAGAGGTCAAGGGCGCGATTGCGGCGCTGACCGAGGAGTACGCGACGCGGGGACTCGAGCTGTTGGAAGTGGCGAGCGGATTTCGCATTCAAATCAGAGCGGCCGTTGCCCAACCGGTTGCGCGTCTATGGCAGGAGCGGCCCGCCAAATACTCGCGCGCCCTGCTCGAGACATTGGCGTTGATCGCGTATCGCCAGCCGATCACGCGCGGCGAAATCGAACAAATTCGCGGCGTCGCCGTGAACCCGAACATCATCAAAACCCTGCATGAGCGCAACTGGATTCGCGTGGTCGGTCATCGCGACGTGCCGGGCAAGCCGGAGCTGCTCGGCACCACGCGCGACTTTCTCGACTACTTCAGCTTGAAGAAGCTGGACGACTTGCCGACCCTGGCGCAGCTCAAAGAGCTCGAGGATTTGCGCGTGCAATTGACTTTGCCCGGGGCCGATGCGGAGGTTCTGACCGACCCGCAGGTGGCGCCGGAGGCGGCCGCGGATCTGGATGCGGCGACGGATCTGGACGCAGCGGCGGATCTGGAGGCAGCGGCGGACGACGAGGAAGAACCAAACGCGGAGAGTGCCGCGCCGCGCACGCACGGGCTGGTCGCAAGTGGTGCACAAGATGATTCCATTTGATGGCCACGCGACCCAAGGCCAGGCCGCCCAAAGCCGTGCGGGTGCGGAGAGCTGCACTCGCAGGCAAAGAAGCCGCGCCGCCTAAGGCTCCTCCCGCCGGCGAACGCGTGCAGAAGCTCTTGTCTGCGGCGGGCGTCGGTTCGCGCCGCGAAGTCGAGCGCTGGATCCGGGAATCGCGGTTGAAGGTCAACGGCGAAGTCCCGGAGCTGGGCGCGAAGCTTACCCCGCGGGACCGCATCACCCTGGACGGCCGGCCGGTACGACTGCATACACCCGCGGTGAAACAATCGCGGGTCCTGCTGTTTCACCGCTCGCCGGGCGAGAATCTGGATCTCAAGGCGGCGACTTCACGGGCGGCGGAGCATTTAAACCTGCCACGCTCGTCGGGCCGCTGGCTCGCGATTCAACCGATGCCCCCGGTCGATGGGGGTCTGGAAATTCTCACCGACGATGGATCCTGGGCGCATCGCGTGTCGCGAGGCGTGCACGCCTTGACGATCGATTATGTCCTGAGAATGCGCGGCCCATTGAACGAGGGCTTGGTCGCTGAGTTCCGCGCGGCCACCGATTGCGAGGGTGAGGCCATGAGCATTCTCGAGGCCAATGCAAAATATGGCGAGGGTTTCAATCACTGGCTCAACGTGACCGTGCGCGCCACCCGTTCGGCGCAGGTTCGGCACTGGTTTGCGGCTCGCGGCATCATCGTGAGCCGCCTGATGCGGGTACGCTTCGGCCCCGTGCATCTGAAGCACGATTTGCCGCGAGGCCACTCCCGGGCGATGCTCGCGAGCGAGCGCAATGCACTCATCAACGAAATCGACGCGGCGCAGGTGCCACTCGTGACGGTGGATAAGACGACCCAAAGCCACGAAGAAATAGGGCGTTGAGTCGTCTTACCTAACGTGACGAGCGCACGAGCCGATTGACATCACATGCTGACCGCTATTGGCAGGCGTTGGGGCGACACCTGATTTTGCGGCCCGCGAGTGCTCATGAGGCCACGTGAGCGACGGTAGCCGCTCGAAACTCCCAGCACCGCGAGTTTGAGCGGTCTCCATGGAAGGCCTGGGGGCACGGGTAGCTTCAAGGCCCTGCGTTCTTCCGGGCCTTGAAGCTTCCCGTGCCCCCAAGCCATGCGGGCGTCCGCTCGAACTCACGGTACTGAGATTCTAATTAGCTGGCGGGTTCTTCGAAGTCTCGAGCAATTGCTGCAGATATTGCTGCCAAACGGCGGCCCAGGTGTGCGTACCATGGCCATGCGTCTGATCTGACGCGGGCAGCAAAATGAAGCGGCCGTTCTTGACGCGCTTGATTTCGCGCTCGGCGATGCCCAGTTCCGGCGGATTGATGAAATCATCGCCTGAGTTGATCTGCAGCAGCGGCGCCTTGATCTTCTCGAGACCCGCCGAAGGGTCGTAATCCCGCGACGCATTGACCTGGTATAGAAAATCATTGGCGTCCAAAGTCTCCATTTCCCGCGGCATGTATTTTCCGACAAATTCATCCGCGGCATCCCGGGTCGGCAAAGTGAGCTGCATCTGAATGGGCGCGCTGCCCGCAATCAAGAGCAACCCGGCCACCGTGCGCAGGGCGTCCGTGGGTTCGCTCGTATAGTCGCCCTTCATCCACTGCGGGTCGTTGCGAATGGCATCCATGGCCAGATCGCGCCATAGGCGGTTGCGCCCCGCAATTTGCACGGGCAGACAGGCGAGGGGCATGAGCGCGTCCATGAAGTCCGGATAGGCCTCACCCCACATGAAGGTGTGCATGCAACCCATGGAGGTACCCATGACCAGGCGCAGATGGTTCACATCGAGGCCCTTGGTGAGCAAGAGATACTGCGCGAGCACCATATCTTGATAGGAATACTGGGGGAAACGCATCCGCAAGCCGTCGCTCGGCTTGCTGGAATTGCCGTGACCGATGCCGTCCGGGAGAATGATGTAGTACTTGCTCGAATCCAAAAGCTGTCCCTTGTTGAACAGCACGGCGGAAAATCTTTCGTTGATGAGGCTGCGGCCCGATCCCCCGGTGCCGTGCATGATCAGCACGGCATTGGTGACGCGGCCGAGTGCGTCCCTTTTCGGCTTGCCCAAATAGGTATAGTGGATGCGAAGTTCGGGCAGTGTTTCTCCCGAGGCGAAATGAAAATCGTGCAGGACATAGTCGCCCTCGAGCGGCCGTGAATCCAGGTCGGCGGCGTGGCTGGCCGCGCCGGCGCCCAAAAAGAACGATGCCAGCAAGGCGCCCGAGTACAGTTTGCGTAGATCCATCCGTGTATTCCTCAATGGCTATTGCGCGTCAATGAACTGACCATCAATACCGCGACCGCGTTCGCTCAGCAAGTACAAAAAAGGACCGGTCACGGATTCTGCCGTCGGCACGGTGTTCGGATCTTCCGCGGGATAGGCGGCGGCGCGCATGGCGGTGCGCATCCGGCCGGGGTTCACACTGTTGATCCGGATATTCGCTTCGCCTTCCAACTCCTCGTAAAGCATGCCGCGGACGGATTCCAACCCGGCTTTCGATACCGCGTAGGCGCCCCAAAACGGCCGCGATTGCTTCACCACGCCGCTGCTGACAAAGATGATCGAGGCGTCGGCGGACTTGCGCAAATCCGGGAGCAGCACCTGGGTCAAAATAAACGGTGCGGTGAGATTCACATGTAAAACCTTGCACCAGGTGGGTACGTCATATTGCTCGAGGGGAGTGCGATCGCCCAAGAGGCCCGCGGCATGCACCAAACCGTCGAGCTTGCCGAACTCCGTGCCGATGGTGCGTGCGAGCGCGTCGTATTCCTTCGCCGTCGCGAGCGCCAGATCCAACGTGGCGATGGCCGGCTGCGGTGCCCCGAGCGCCACGATTTCGTCATAGACGCGGTCCAGCTTGGCGCCATTGCGGCCCGACAGGATGACCGTGGCGCCGGCGCGCGCGCATTCGATTGCCAGCGCCCGCCCGAGACCGCTGCTCGCGCCGGTGATCAGGATCGTGCGTCCCTTGAGCAGCGCCCCGTCGGGAAGGAAATCTCTTGGGATTAATTGCGACATCGATTTACCTAAGGGCGCGGCGCGCCGTCGACCACGCCAGCAGCATATCCTGCCAACGGGCAGACTCAAGGCTTGACGTACGGTGCTGCAAATGTTTGAGCCCCAGCGCCGCCAACACCAGCAGGTGACGCTGCTGCGCGCGGCAAACCGCAGGCAGCGCCCGCGTGGCGGTCTCGTAGCTCTGAGCTGCGCGCGCGCGCAGCTCAAGCAGGTAGCTTTCAAGTTTCGGGGGCGCCGGATCGGCGCAAAGATCAGAGTTGTCCAGTCCCGCCGCCAGTAATTCTTCCACGGCGAACGGCACGCGCCCGAGGCGCGCTTGGCGCCGGTAGTCGCGAGTCGCGCGTGCCAGATAGTCCGCGGTCGCCAAGGCGCGCAGACAGTTTCCCAAGGCCACCTCGTCGAGAGATTCGAAGGCGAGCCGCGAGGCCAGCCCCAACGGCGCCGCGCGCAGCGCGCCGGCATGCGGATCAAGCTCCGCACTTCGCTCCAGCGGCACGCCGCTCAACTCCGCCAGCGACGCATCCACGGCTAAGGCTAGCGGGGTGAAATCGACCGCGCCGGCCCGCGGCAGCGATGCCAGATACAGACAGATCGGATGAACGGGCGCGCGGGCGATGAGGCGCTGGATCTCCTGCTGCCACCAAGCCAACTTGATGCGCGAGGCGCTGGCTTCGGTCGCCGGATCCATCAGTGCATTCCACTCGGCGAGCAGTGCGTAGACGCCGAGCAACGGCGCGCGCGCGGCCGGGGAGGCGAACAGCCAGCTCCAATAGCGCACCGACCCTAAAGGGATGGAGCGCGCTCGATAGCTGGCATCAAGTGACTTGTGAACCGGGCTCACCAGAGGCCTCGCCCTCGCCGGATTCGGCGCGCGGCGTTCGCGTCAGGCTTTCGATCGGCTCGATGAGATCGATCTCGCGGGTCACGCGCAACCCGAGAGAGGGGAAACGCCGGGCCGCGGGCAACACTTGTTGTTCCAGCGAACCCACAGCCCGGTTAAAGGAGTCGACACTGCTGCCCAGGGCCTTTCCCAACTTACCCAGGTGTTCGCCGAATACCGCCAAGCGCTTATACAATTCCTCGCCCAGCTGCCGCACTTCCCGGGCGTTTTCAGCCAAGACTGTTTGTTTCCATCCGTAGGAGATCACCTTGAGGAGCGCAATGAGACTGGTGGGCGTCGCCAGCATGATTTTTTGGCGCATGGAGTCATCAAGCAAGCCCGGATTTTCCTGCAGCGCCGCCGAGAGAAATTGATCTCCCGGAAGAAACAGCACGACAAAATCGGGGCTGCGCTCGAACTGCGACCAGTACTGCTTGGAGGATAGCTCGCGCACCCGGGCGCCGACGATTTGCGCATGCCGGCGCAGCTGTGTGTTTCGATCCTCGTCGCTTTGCGCCTCGACCGCCGACAGATAGGCGTCCAAGGGGGTTTTGACGTCGATCACGATGTCGCGTTGCTCCGGCATGTGCACGATCATGTCGGGGCGAATAGCGCCCGAGTCGGTGCTCTGATGCTGCTGCTCGGTGAAGTCAACGTGCAAAGTCATGCCGGACAATTCGACCACCCGCCGCAAAGTGATCTCGCCCCATTGGCCGCGCACTCCCGGCCGGCGCAGTGCCGTCACGAGATTGCGCGTCTCGCGCGACAGCAAGTTTTGGCCGGTCGCCAGCACGTCCATTTGCGTTTTCATGGTTGCAAAAGAATCGATGCGGTCGCGCTCGATCGCCTGAATTTGCGCTTCGGTCTTGGCCAGAGCTTCGCGGATGGGTTTCACCAGCGATTCGATCGCGGATTCGCGCTCCTTCAACAGCTGCGAGGCATCCTGCTGCTGACGGCTCAAGCGCTCGCGCGCGAGCGTCAGGAACACTTCGCTGTTGCTTTGCAGGCTGTCGCGCGCCAATTCGCCGAACACGCCCTGCAATTGCTCGCGGGCGCGAGCCGCCGCTAGTTCGCGTTCCGCGCTCAATGCTTCCTCGTTCTTGAGGCGCGCGCGCAGCACCTCCAGCTCGACGCGCAGTGCCTGCTCGCGCCGCGCGCGCCAAATGAGCGCTGCCATGGCGCCCAAGGCAACCCCCACGATCAGCGCGAGCATGAGCTTGATGTCGCTCACAAGCGCCCGCTCGCGTTGAGCCAGTCCAAAAGATCGAGCGGCCGTGCCAAATAGCCATCGCCGCCCCACTGGCGCGAATCTTCGTCGGCGCGCAAATAGCCATAATTGGCCACCAATGCCGGCATCGCAGCGGCATGTGCGGCCTGCACGTCGCGCTCAGCATCGCCCACGTAAATACACTCGCTCGGGGAGACGCCCGCCAGCGCGGCGGCGTGAAGCAGGGGCAAAGGATGGGGCTTGCGTTCCGCCAGAGTATCGCCGCTGACAACGCAGGCGAAGCGCTCCCGCAGTCCCAGCTCCTCGAGCAGCGGCTCGGTGAGCCAAGCGGCTTTGTTGGTAACGATGCCGCTTTTGATGCTTAAGCCGGCCAGTGCATCAAGCACCTCGCTCATCCCCGGAAAGAGCCGCGTCTCGCGGCTGAGCGCCCCGCGATAAATCTCCAAAAAGCGCCGTTGCAGCTGCAGTGCCGCTTCTGGATTCGCATCCGGGAACCCGGCTTTCACGACGCGTGCGGCGCCGTGACTCACTGCGCTGCGAATCACGTCGTAGGGCAGGGGAGCGAGCGATTCATCGCGCCGCAGTGCGTTCAATGCGCCGACCATGTCGGGTGCGGTGTCGAGCAAGGTGCCATCCAGATCAAATAACACCGCCCTGAGCGCCATCTCAGGCGGAACGTTTGAAGTGTGCAAGGTAGTTGATGTCGGTGTTTGGTGAGAGCCGAAAAGCGCGGGTCAATGGGTTGTACGTGATCCCGGTCAGATCGACCAATGCCAGGCCCACCTCGCGGCCCCAACGAGCCAGCTCCGAGGGACGTATGAATTTCAAATATTCGTGCGTGCCTCGGGGCAGCACGCGGGCGATATACTCCGCCCCGACAATCGCCACCGCAAAGGCCAGCGGTTTGCGGTTCAACGTGGAGACGATGACATCGCCCCCGGGCCGCACGAGGCTGGCTAAAGCGCCGAGAATGGCCGCCGGATCCGGTACGTGCTCGAGCATTTCCATGCACGTGACCAAATCGAAGTGCGCAGGTTGCGCGGCCGCCAACTCCTCGGCCGCTACCGCCCGATATTGAATCTGGAGCTTGCCTTCGAGCGCATGCAGTTCGGCCACATCGAGTACTGCCTGCGAAAGATCAATGCCTAGTACATGGGCGCCACGATGCGCCATGGCCTCGCTTAAGATTCCCCCGCCGCAACCCACATCGAGCACGCGTGCGCCGCTTAAGGGCGCTGCCTGCTCGATGTAACGCAGGCGCAGCGGATTGAGTTCGTGCAGCGGCCTCGAGGGCCCCGCAGGGTCCCACCAACTCATGGCCAGCGCACTGAACTTGGCAAGTTCAGCGGGATCGGCATTTTGTGTTGCAGCACTCATCGGTTAACCTCGCGCGGCCATTCGAGCAGCCCAGGCTTGGGATCGCGCGGCGACCTCGGACCAATCGAGACGTGTTAATTCCCCGCCCGAGAGCAGTTGGCGGCCCGCGACCCAAACATCGCTCACGATGTCACGGGCACCGCCAAAAACCAATTGCGGGAGCGGATCGCTTATCGGCTGCGTTCCGGGGCCTGATAGATCGACGCAGCATAGGTCCGCCCATTTGCCGGCTTCCAGGCTGCCAACCTCGTTTTCAAGCCCCAAGACTGCAGCCCCGCCGTGGGTTGCCGCGCGCAGGGCATGCCAGGCGTCGACCAATAGCGCCACGATTTTCATATTGCCCCAAATGTCGTGTCCCATGGCCGCGGCGCCTGCGCTGCCGATCCCGAGTCGGACCCCGGCGGCGGAAAACGCCGCGATCGGAGCCAGTCTAGCCCCCGGCATCAGGTCCCCTTGCGGGCATACGGTGACCGAGATCCCGGTGCGCTGCATGAGGTTCATATCCGCGGAGTCGAGATGGACCATGTGCGCGGCATTGAGCGCAGGGGTTAGCAATCCTAACTTCCATAGGCGTTCAAGCGGCCGCATTCCATGCGCCGCGATGCAGGCATCGATTTCGCGGCTCGATTGATGCAGGTCAACCATGATGCCCGCATCCAATTCATCGGCGAGCGTCGCGAGACGTGAGAAGGTCGCATCACTCAGGCTGTTCGCCGCGAGCGGTGCAAAGGCGGTGGAAATCAGCGGATCACCCTTGTGCCGATCGCGCAGCTCGAGCGCGCGCGTCAATGATTGGGCGGCATCCTTCGCCCAGGGCGTGACGCCATCCGTGACGGGCATGCCGACCATGGCGCGCATACCCTGTTCATTGGCTGTTCTTGCGGTTTCTTCCGGGAAGTAATCGCGATCGCAGAAACAGGTGATTCCCGACTTGAGCATTTCGGCGATGGCGGCCAAAGTTCCATCGCGAGCGAAATCCGCCGTGGCTTCGAGTCGCGCCGCCCCGGCATTTGCGCCGCGAGACAAGAGCGTGGCGGCGGCGGACTGCGCGTTGATCATGCCGGGCATCAAAAGATGAGAATTTCGCGTCAGTACCGCCGTGGCGGAGTAGCGCTCGGCCGCAGCCGCGCTCGGCAAAATATCGAGAATTCGTCCGTCGCGCACCAGCAAGGAATGATCCTCGAGGACCACGTTTCGCGCGGTCATCGGGGCGATCCAGCGGACCTCGATGCGTAAATCGGCGGGGGCAATCGGCATGCCGCAAGTATATCGGCAAAAGCCGCCGCCGACTCCCGTAGGTAGGCTTAAGACGCCTGAGGATATGTGCTAGAATTGCGCCATGTTTCAGACCCGTCTTGCCTCCTTTAAACCCACTAAATAAAGTCCGATAACTCACCGGACTCTCGACAAATGGCCGAGATCGCACGCGAAATATTGCCCGTAAATCTCGAAGACGAGATGCGCAAATCCTATCTCGATTACGCGATGAGCGTAATCGTCGGCCGCGCTTTGCCCGATGTTCGCGATGGGCTAAAGCCGGTGCATCGGCGCGTGCTGTACGCCATGCGCGAGCTCAGCAACGACTGGAATAAGGCCTACAAGAAATCCGCGCGCGTGGTCGGCGATGTCATCGGTAAATATCATCCGCATGGCGATGCGTCGGTGTATGACGCAATCGTGCGAATGGCGCAAGAATTCTCGATGCGCTATTTGTTGGTCGACGGGCAGGGGAATTTCGGCTCGGTGGACGGCGATCCGCCGGCCGCAATGCGCTATACCGAAGTGCGCATGTCGAGATTGGCCGGCGAATTGCTGGCTGACATCGACAAAGAAACGGTCGATTTCAACCCCAACTACGATGAGTCCGAGAGCGAACCGGCGGTGCTGCCGGCGCGTATCCCGAACCTGCTGATCAATGGGTCCTCGGGGATCGCGGTGGGCATGGCCACCAATATCCCGCCGCATAATTTGACCGAGATCATCACGGCGTGCATCGCGCTGATCGAAAATCCGGATATCACCCTGGGCCAGTTGATGCAGATTGTTCCCGGCCCGGATTTTCCGACCGCCGGCTTCATCAATGGCGCCATGGAGATTGTTTCGGCGTACAAGACCGGCCGGGGCCGCTTGCACCTGCGCGCCCGGACCCACTTCGAGGATGTCGGCAAGGGCGAACGCCAGGCAATCATCATTACCGAGCTGCCCTACCAGGTGAACAAGGCGCGCTTGATTGAGCGCATCGCCGATCTGGTGCGCGACAAACTGATCGAAGGCATTGCTTCCGACGGCTTGCGCGACGAGTCCGACAAGGACGGTATGCGCGTCGTGATCGAATTGAAGCGCGGCGAAGTCCCGGAGATTTTGCTGAATAATCTGTATGCGCAGACCCCGATGGAGCAGGTCTTCGGCATCAACATGGTGGCCCTCGTCGACGGCCAGCCGCGCCTGCTCAGTCTGAAAGAGATGCTGGATGCGTTTCTGCGCCATCGCCGCGAAGTGGTCACCCGCCGCACCGTGTACGAGCTGCGCAAGGCGCGCGAACGCGGACATGTGTTGGAGGGTTTGGCCATCGCGCTCGCCAACATCGATGAGATCATCGCGGCGATCAAAGCCTCGCCATCACCCGCTGAGGCCAAGGTCGTCCTGTTGGCGCGAGTCTGGAAGTCAGGCGCGGTGCCTGAAATGCTGGCGCGGGCGGGGGCCATCAGCACCCGGCCCGACGGCGAGATTGCCGCACTCGGCATCGTCGAAGGCGGCTATCGGCTCACCGACACGCAGGCGCAGGCGATTCTCGAGATGCGCCTCAACCGGCTCACCGGACTGGAACAAGACAAGATCATTGCCGAATACCAGGAGTTGTTGGAGCAAATCCGCGACCTGGCGGACATCCTGGCGCGCCCGGAGCGGCTGCTCCAAGTGATCCGTCAGGAATTGGAGTTCATCCGCGACACTTTCGGCGACAAGCGCCGCACCGAGATCCTGGCCAATCATGAAGATCTCACCACCGAAGATCTCATTTCACCCGAGGATGTCGTGGTGACGCTGTCGCATGGCGGGTATGCAAAGGCTCAGCCGGTCTCCGACTATCAGGCGCAGCGCCGCGGCGGCCGCGGCAAAGCCGCCACCAGCGTCAAGGATGAGGATTTCGTCGACAAGCTGTTCGTGGCCAATACGCACGACACGCTGCTGTGCTTTTCGGACCGGGGCAAGCTTTACTGGCTCAAGGTCTATCAGTTGCCGCAGGCCAGCCGTGGCTCGCGCGGCAAGCCCATCGTGAATCTGTTGCCGCTCCAAGAGGGCGAGCGCATCAGCGCCATGCTGTCGATCAAGGATTTCGAAGAGGGCAAGTTCGTCTTCATGGCGACAAGTCTCGGGACGGTAAAAAAGACCTCGCTCGCCTTATTCTCGCGGCCGCGCGCCAGCGGCATCATTGCCGTGGCGCTCGATCCCGGCGACAAGCTGGTGGGGGTGGCCATCACGGACGGTACCAAGGACATCCTGCTGTTCACGACAGGCGGCAAGGCGATACGTTTCGTCGAGGAAGAAGTGCGGCCGATGGGCCGGGAGGCGGCCGGCGTGCGCGGTGTGAAGCTGAGCGAGGAGCAGCGAGTCAATGCGTTGATCGTTGCGCAGGACGGCTTCATTCTCACGGCATCGCAGAACGGCTTCGGCAAGCTGACCCCGCTGGAGGATTTCCCCAAGCACGGACGCGGGGGCCAGGGTGTCATCGCTCTGCAAATCACCGACCGCAACGGGATCATGGTTGGCGCGCTGCAGGTTAGCCTGGACGATGAAATCATGCTCATGAGCCAAAATGGCGTACTCGTGCGCACACCGGTGAAGGACATCTCGGTGGTCGGACGCAACACCCAGGGCGTACGCTTGATTCGGTTGGAAGAGGGCGATCAGCTATCGGGGCTCGAACGCATCGAGGGACTCGCGGGCGAGGGCGACGATGCCGAGCCCGGCGATCCCACAGATTCCACCGAGCCCACCGATCCCACGGAGCCCACCGATCCGGCTGTCGGCGACTCGTAAAAATCCCCGTGCGCGCTTTCAATTTCTCGCCAGGACCTGCCGTGTTGCCGCTCGAGGTTCTCGAGAAGGCGCGCGATCAGCTGCTCGATTGGGACGGCAGCGGCATGTCCGTGATGGAAATCAGTCATCGCAGCAAAAATTTTGTCGAAGTGGCTGAGCAAGCCGAAGCGGATTTGCGCGAGCTGATGTCGATTCCGGCCAACTACAAAGTTCTGTTCATGCAGGGCGGTGCATCGGCGCAGTTTTCCTTGGTGCCGATGAACCTTT
>Ga0209007_1000120_pt1 | contig 46003 bp, 46 predicted proteins | sample JacPinW_OM1H0_O2_FD_187961 | JGI IMG/M metagenome (GOLD analysis project Ga0209007, IMG submission 187961) | Forest soil microbial communities from Algoma, Ontario, Canada - Jack Pine, Ontario site 1_JW_OM1H0_O2 (SPAdes) (version 2) | ecosystem: Environmental > Terrestrial > Soil > Boreal... | reverse complement strand
CCCGCCGGTGCGGCGCCCGAGGAACACCAGCGGTCCCTGCATCAGGACTATGCCGACGTTGACGCGAAAGCCCGCCGGGTCGATGACGTCGCTCATGGGGATGACGTCGCTCATGACTGAGACAGGAGTCTGCCACAAGGCGCGCCCGGGGTGAGGCTCGAGGATGTAGGCTAGCGCACCAATGCGCGCTGCCGGCCCAACACCCCTGTCCGATCCCCGGGCGGCCCGAGCGCCGCCCGCCGGCCTGCTGCTGCTGCTGCTGTTGGCCGCGGCGGTCTTTCTCGCGGCCCTCCTCATCGGTAGCTCTGACATCGGCCTGCGTGCCGCGCTCGCGGCTCTCGGCGGCTCCGGAGATGCGGCAACCCGCAGCGTGCTGATCGGCGTGCGGCTGCCGCGGGTGCTGGCGGCATTCGGGGTCGGGAGCCTCCTGGCCCTGGCCGGCGTGCTGCTCCAGGCGCTGTTCCGCAACGCGCTCGCCGATCCCTACGTGCTCGGTGTTTCAGGCGGGGCCGCGGTCGGGGCGCTGCTCGCCATGATGGCGGGCGCCGCGGCGCTCGCCGTGCAGTCCGCCGCGATCGGCGGCGCCCTGTGCGCGGTCGGCGCCGTGTACCTCCTGGCGCGCGGCGGCGGGACGCCGCGGCTGCTGCTCACCGGAATCGTGATGGCGAGTGCCTGTGGCGCCCTGGTGAGCGTGCTGCTCGCGCTCGCCGACTCCTCGCGCGTGCGCGGCATGGTGTTCTGGCTGGCCGGCGACCTCGAGTGGGCGGTGAGCCCGTGGGCGAGCGCCACGGCGGCGGTGCTGGCGGTGGCGCTCGCCGTCGGGGTGGCGCGCCCCCTCAACGTGCTCGCCGCGGGCGAGCTGCGCGCGCGCACGGTTGGACTCGCGCTCGATGCGTGGCGGAACGCGCTGTTCATCGGCTGCGCGGCGCTCACCGCGATCTCGGTGGTGAGCGCCGGCACGGTGGGCTTCGTGGGACTCATCACGCCGCACGCGGTGCGGCTCGCGTTCCGCACCAGCGATCACCGGATCGTCGCGCCCGCCGCCGCGCTCGCCGGCGGCACGCTGCTCGCGGCCGCCGACCTGGTCGCCCGCACGGTGGCGAGCCCGCGGCAGCTGCCGGTCGGGGCGATCATGGCGCTGGTCGGCGCGCCGCTGTTCATCGTGATCCTGCGGGGGCGGTCGCGATAGATTCGCGCGCCGGCGGCTAGCTCTCCCCCGGCTCCTTCGGCGGACGCGGTGGCTGCACCAGGGCCGGTCGGTCGGCGGCGAGCCACCTGACGGTCTCGGGACCGAAGTCGGTTCCGAAGAAATCCGCGAAGCGCGGGCCGATTGCATGACGCAGGCCGAGGAATGCGGCCGAGCCCTTCATCTCCGGCTTCATGCCGAGGTCACGCGCCGCCTCGAGGATCTCCTCGTCCGTGGCCTCGATGAGCTCGCGCTCCAGCGCCGCCAGCAGCCGCTCGAGCGCGGCTTCCGGAAACACGCTCTTCATTTGAGTCCGCATGTCAGTCCCTCCCGCAGCAGGCAGCGACGCATGCGCCTGCGCGCAGAGTCGTAATCGGTTTTCGACAGACCGAGGGCGGCGCGAATCTGCTCTGCAGTGAGCCCCTCGCCCAGACCATCGATGATCCGCAGCACTACCGGGTCGTCGGCGAACAGCCGCTCGATCGCGTCGAGCTCCTGGATGGCGATGAGCGAGCGCTCGGGGTCGGCGACCGGATCGGGCACCGCGGCCGTCTCGCGCCCCACATCGCGCAGTGCAGCCTCGCGGCTCGGGTAGCTGCGGTAGTCGCTGGTCGCGCCCCCGCGGCGTCGCCCGTCGCCGCCGGCGCCGGTGCCGAGCCCGGCCGCGACGCGCCGCCAGTGCACCGAGCGCAGGCTGCGCATGACGCCGGCGAGGAATGCCACCGTGGAGACGCCCTCGGGTGCAGTCCGCGTCCCGGTGAGCACGCGCGTGAGCGCCTCCTGCAACAGGTCCTCCCAGCCGACATCGGGCGGCAGGCCGCGTGCGTGCAGCCGCGCAATGGTCTTCAGGCGCAGCAGATCCATCTCGGTGGTCAGCTTCAGCGCCAGCGCGGTTTGCGTCGGATTGACGACCCGGGTGTCGACCAGCAGTGGTTTTCGGGGCATGTCCGCGAGCGATCCTCTATCGGTATGCGCAGCTCGGCACACCTCTCGGACAGCGGACGACGAAAATAATCACATGACGATGTTGGGCGAGGTCGCAATGCGGTTGCGCCCGGCGCTCTTGGCGCGATAGAGCGCGGCGTCGGCCTCGGCGATCAGCCGCTCGGCGAGCACCTTGTAATCGCGCATGCTCGGCCCCGGGGTGCACGCGGCCACGCCGATCGAGAGCGTCACCGTCTCCTGGGCACTCTCGCCGATCGCAATCGGCGCGGTTCGCACCGCGTGCAGCACGCGCCCCGCGACCCGCTCGCCGTCGCCGATCGTGGCCTGCGCCAGCACCATGGCGAACTCGTCGCCACCGAAGCGGGCGCCGGTGTCGCTGATGCGCATCTCGGCGTCGATGCGCTGCGCCACCTCACGCAGCACCGCATCGCCCGCCAGGTGGCCGTACTGGTCATTGATGCGCTTGAAGTGATCGACGTCGATCATCAGGCACACGATCGACTGCCGCGCGCGCTGTGTCCGCGACAGCTCCTCGCGCAGCCGGGCGTGCAGGTAGCGGCGGTTGTGGAAGCCGGTGAGGAAGTCGGTGAGCCCGCTGCGCAGCAGACGCGCGCGATTGACCGCGTTCTCCACGCAGATTGCCGCCACCAGCCCCAGGTGCGCGAGGAAGTCGCTGGCGAGCTCGTCGGTGAAACGCAGCGGATCGTTGCTCACGAACACCAGCACGCCGTCGAGCTGCTCGTGCCGCCGCAGCGGGATGAGGGCGACGCTGCCGCCGCGCGGCACCACCCCGGCGAACAGCAGCTCGTGATCGGCACGGTGGAAGGGTCCGAGCCAGGGCCGCTCGAGCGCCGCGAGCTGCGGGGCGATAGGCAGCAGGGTATCGACGAAGCGCACCCCCGGCGGGGGCTGCGCCGGCTCGTCGCCGTACAGCAGGTGACGAATCTCGTGCTGCGGGTCGTGCAGCACCAGGGTCACGCCGTCGAGCTGATACGAACCCTTCAGTCCCTGGATCAGCCGCTCGAACAGCTGCGTCAGCGACCCGGCGCGCAGCAGCTCCAGCTCGCGCTCCTGTGTCTTGCGGAACAGCGAGTCGTTGCGGCTCACTTCCTCGGTGAGCTGCACCAGGCGCTCCTGCAGCAGGCGATTCTCCTCCTCCAGGGTGCCGACAGCCTCGGCAGCCGGATCACGAGACTCCCGCTCGGTCTGCAATTGGGCCATGGCGCGCAAAACCTCCCGCTCCCTCAGGCGCGCAACTCCGTGACAGTACGCCGGTCGGCGAGATAATCGCGCCCCCGGCGCATCAACGCAACGAACCCGGCTTGGTCCTGCGACAGCACCGAGGTACGGATGCGCTCGATTGCCTGCGAGAGCGCCTCCAGGGACTCGGCGCCATAGTCGTTCAGGCTCTGTATTTCATAATACAGCTCGGGGCTCTCCCGGGCGACGTTGCCGGCGACCTCCAGCTGGGCATCGAAGGTGGTGCTCGACATGCGCGCCAGCTTCGGCGCCGCCTCGCCACTCTCGGCCAGGGCGGTGAAGAAGGCGATGTTGAGCGCGTGCGACAGCCCCAGCACGTAGGCGATCAGCCGGTCGTGCTCGTCGAGGCTCATGATGACCTGCTCGGCCATGGTGGAGGCGAACAGCTCGCGCGCGGCGGCCAGTGCCGTCTCGTTCCCCAGATCGACGAACACCACGTGCCGCCCCGAGAGCAGCTCGGTGTCGGGCCCGAACATCGGGTGCACCGAGGTCACCTTGCAGCCGTGGGACCTGAGCGCCAGCAGCCCCGCACGCAGCGGCGACTTGAGTGAGCCGACGTCGAAGATCACCCCCGGGGGACGGCGCAGCGCCAGATCCTTCAGGATCCCGTCGGTGATGCCGAGCGGCGTCGCCAGCACGATGTAGTCGTGCTTCAGATCGGTACTGCGCCAGTCATCGACCCGAGCCACGCCCGCGATCGCGGTGGCCGGGTCTGCGACCTCGACCGTGAATCCCTGGGACGCGAGGAAACTCACGAACCAGCCGCCCATCTTGCCGGCGCCGCCGATGACCAGCGCACGCCGTCCGGTGCCGGCGCCGCGCGCGACGACGCTCGCTTGCTCCTGGGTGGTGAGCGACGAGCGGATGAGGAGCCGCAGCAGCTGCTCGGCGAGCTCGGGCGACACGCCGCGCTCGGCGGCCAGTGCGCGCACACCCAGGATGACCTCGCGCTCGCGCTCGTAGTCACGGGTGGGCTTGCCGGTGGCGCGCTTGACGCGTGCGACCTCCTCGCTCACGGCCTTGCGCTCGGCCACCAGCGCAATCAGCTGGCGGTCGATATCGGTTACTCGCTGGCGCAGATCCTCCAGCGTCACGGTCTCGCGCGTCATGGAAAGCGGTGCCTTCTGAAAGAGGTCGAATCCGCCTCCTTTCTATCGGGGCGGCACCGGGGGTGCAAGTACCGGGCCGGGAGGGCCGTCAGTTCTGCGGCGCGGGCCGCCAGACGTGCACGAAGAAGACCCTGCCGTTGCCCTCCTTGCCCAGAGTCTGAACCCGGATCGTTCCGGCGGCGGAGTCCCACAGGAAAGAGCGCCCGTCGGAGGGGTGGGTGGACCACTCGGGATGTTGTTTCATGAAGGAGGCGATTCCCGCAGCGTCGATCCGCTGACGCCGGATCTCGTAGCTCAATCGCACCAGGCGCTGAAATGCCGCGCCGTCCCAGGCACGCCGGGCGTACCCGTCCCAGCCGGGTACCGCGATGGAGGCGAGGATCTTGCCGACGGGGTTGTAGATAAAGCGGATGGTGGAAAACGGATCGTATGGGCGCGGACGGGCGGCGGCGGGAGCGGCTGCGCGGCGCAGGCGATCCACCTGCTCGGCAAACAGATTCTGCGTCGCATTGAACTGCAGGAAATGATCCCCGATCCGGTCCGAAATGCGAGCTGCCCAGCGCTCGATCCTCCCGACATCGGGCGGAGCGGGTAGAGTCCACCCGGATTGAGAGGCGTAGCGCAGCTGCTCGAGGATCATCTGCTCAACGCGAAACTCCCCCGCATAGGCGCCGCCGATGTTCCAGTCATCGAGCGGGAATAGCGGCGCAACCACCTGCGCATCGTGCGCTCCCACCGGGATCGACGCGTGCGGATCGGCAATGGCGTCGGCCAGCAGTTGCTCGTCCGCGTGCAGATAGCTGATCGCAACCATCTTTGAGAGGAACGAGCCGTCGGCGGCCAGCATCACCCGCCAGAGCCGCAAGTCATCCTCGAGGTCCGCGAGCGCCTGCTGCTGCCTGCGCGGGTCGTCGCTGCGCATCCGCAGCACGACGCTCGCGAGAAACAGCGGGCGTACGTTGGTCGGCAGGTAGGCCATGGGGACAAAAATGCTCGGGCGCGCGGTCTGGAAGTAGCCCGCTAGCTGGTGCAGGGCGAGACATCGCTCGTAGAGCTCGCGGTTGTCGGCCAGGAGCTTCTCGATGTCCTGCCGGTGTGCCGGGATCTCGTTCCAGTAGGAGTTCGCAGGAGGCGGGAACTCGAACGTCCCTTTGAACTGAAGGCTCCGCGGATCGGGCCTCTCGGTCGGGACAGCCATCGGGTCACGCAGCAACGCGTCGAGGTGTGCGTTGTACCGATCGATGCGCGCCTGTCCATAGGCGACGACGGACTCACCCGCCGGGGCCTCAAACCCCGCCAGAGCGATGTACAGATTCTCTTCGGGCCGGTAGGGATTGGGAGGCGGTTGGAGAAGCGCCAGGGTCCCGGGGGTCAGCGGCTCATCGCGCATGTTGATGGCGTAGGCGATGGCGAACAGGATGACGGCGAGGAGGATGAGGCTCCCGACACCGATTCCGGCCCACCTGAGGATGCGCCCGACGATATGCCGCAGCGGTATCATGCGTCCCCCCGGATGATCCCGTTCAAGGGCCCTGGCGTGTAAGTCTGCACCTTCTATCATCCATGACACCGTGACCGAGCACATCGAGCTCCTGCCCGACCCCCTGCCCGCCGAGCCGCTCGCGGTCGTAAGCCGCTGGATGGACCAGGCCTGGGCCGCGCGACGCCAGCCGAACGCCAACTCCATGGTCCTCGCCACCAGCACCCGCGACGGGCGGCCTGCGGCGCGCGTGGTGCTGTGCAAGGACATCGTGCCGCAGCCGGGCTACGTGGTCTTCTACACCAACTACCTCTCGAGCAAGGGTCGCCAGCTCAAGGAGAATCCGCGAGCGGCGGCGGTGATCCATTGGGACGCCCTGCACCGCCAGGTGCGCATCGAGGGTCTGGTCGTGACCGCGCCCGCAGCCGACAGCGATGGCTATTTCGCCGCGCGTTCCTGGGACAAGCGAGTCGGCGCCTGGGCGAGCGCCCAGAGCGAGCCGGTGGCGAGTCGCGCGGCGCTGGAGCGTGCGGTGGCAGCCGCCGCCCAACGCTTCGGCACGCCCGTGCCGGGAACGGCCGAGGCGGACGCGAAATTCGACGTCGCGATTCCCCGCCCGCCGCACTGGGGCGGCTACCGGCTGTGGGCGGATGCGGTGGAGCTGTGGGTCGAAGGCGAAGCGCGCATCCACGACCGCGCCCGCTGGACCCGCACGCTCACCCCAGGAGCCGGCGAGGCGGTCGCGGCTGGCCCGTGGTCGGTCACGCGGCTGCAGCCGTGACGAATTGAAGATCCAGGTCGGTGTGGAAGACCATCCGCATCGGAGTTCTCCTGCTGGTGCTCGCTGCGGTGACGCTGCACCAGTGGCTCGATCGCGTCCAGACCCAGAGCTGGCGCGAGCCGCTGTGGGTCGGCATCTACCCGCTGAACGCCGACGGCACCGCGACCGCGGAGCAATACATCGACACGCTGTCGGTCAAGGACCTCGCGCCCATAGAGACTTTTTTTGCGCGTGAAGCACACCGCTACGGCGTGCCGCTGGATGAGCCGGTGCACCTCGAGCTCTATCCGCAGGGCAACGATCTGCCGCCCGCGCTCGCTCGCGATGCCGGGCCACTCGCCATCGCATGGTGGAGCCTGAAGCTGCGCTGGTTTGCCTGGCGCGCGGCCGACGTGCCCGGGCGCACACCGTCGCGCATCCGGCTGTTCGTGCTGTATCACGATCCGGCCACGCTGCCGACGGTGCCCGACTCGCACGGCATGCAGAAGGGTCTGGTGGGCGTCGTGCATGCCTTTGCCGAACGTGACATGAGCGGCGCCAACGACATCGTGCTCGCGCACGAGCTGCTGCACACGGTCGGCGCCACCGACAAGTACGACCTGGCGAGCGGCGTGCCACTCTACCCTTCCGGTTATGCGGACCCCGACCGCAAGCCCCTGTACCCGCAGGCCGAGGCGGAGATCATGGCCGGGAGGCGCGCGTTGTCGGCGCAGCGGTTCGAGATGCCGCCGAGCCTCGCCAGTGTCGTGGTCGGCCCCGAAACCGCGCGCGAGATCCGGTGGACGCGCCCCTGACGGACCGACAGCGCACCGCCCACGGGCTCGCGGCGCGCGCCGTGAGCGTGTGCGCCGGCACCCGCGAGCTGGTGCGCGAGCTGTCGATCGGGTTCGCCGCCGGCGAGATGCTCGCCATCCTGGGGCGCAACGGCTCCGGCAAGACGCTCACGCTGCACACGCTCGCCGGGCTGCGCGCACCCGCCGGCGGCGAGGTGCAGCTCGACGGCCAACCGCTCGCGCAGCTCAAGCGTCGCGCGGTGGCGCAACGACTCGGACTTCTGCCCCAGGATTTCGAGGACGCCTTTGTCACCACCGCGATCGAGAGCGTGCTGATAGGCCGCCATCCGCATCTCGCACTATGGCAGTGGGAGACGGCCGAGGACGAGCGCCTGGCGCTCGATGCGCTCGCGGCGGTCGACATGCGCGCCTGCGCGGCGCGGCGCACCGACACGCTCTCCGGCGGTGAGCAGCGCCGGGTGGCGGTCGCGGCGCTGCTGGCGCAGCAACCGGGCATCTTCCTGCTGGATGAGCCGACCAATCACCTCGATCCCCACCACCAGCTGGTGGTGCTCGGTCTGTTCCGCGAGCTCGCCCGCGCCGGCCGCACGGTCATCACGACGCTGCACGACCCGACGCTGGCGGCGCGCTTTGCGGACCGGGTGCTGCTGCTGTTCGGAGACGGGCGCTGGTCCTCGGGCCCGATCGCCAGCACGCTCACCGCCGAGGCGCTGAGTGAGCTCTATCTTGCGCCGATGATCGAGCTCAACCAGGACGGGCGGCGGGTGTTCGTCAGCGCCTGAGCGCGGCCAGTATCTTCTGGTGCAGTGTCCCGTTGGTGGCCAGCACGCTCGTGGTCTCGAGACCCACCGCCGCGCCGTGCAGGTCGGTGAAGGTACCGCCGGCTTCCCGCACCAGCACGGTGAGTGCGGCGATGTCGAGTATGTTGATGTCGGTTTCGATCACCACATCCAGCGAGCCGCGCACCAGCAGGTGGTAGTGCACGAAGTCGCCGTAGCCGCGGATCCGGCCGACGCCGCGCACCAGAGCCCCGAAGCGCTCCCATAACGGCCCGTGAGTCAGGGACTTCATGTTCCCGGTGGAGACGAACGCCTCGCTGAGCTGCGCGACGCCGCTCACGCGCACGGGCTGGTCGTTCAGGAAAGCACCGCCGCCTTTCTCCGCCCAGGCGAGCTCGCCGTAGACGCTGGCGTACGACACGCCGAGCACCAGCTCACCGGCGCGGAGCAGCGCTATCTGCGTGGAGAAGAACGGCTGCTCGCGCACGAACGACTTGGTGCCATCGATGGGATCGACCAGCCAGATGCTCTCCGCGCCCATGGCGTGCTGCCCGGTCTCCTCGCCATAGAAGCCGTAACCGGGAAAATGCCGCTGCAGCGTCGCGCGGATCACCTCTTCGGCGCGCTCGTCCGCCTCGGTCACCGGGGACGAGTCCGGCTTGGTGCGCACGCTCGGGCTGTGCCGATAGAAGGCGTTGATCACCACCGCGGCCGCCTGCGCTGCCTCGATGGCCGCCGTTAGTTCCTTCGATGCCATAACCGTTAGGATACGTGCATGGGAAACCGTCTGAGCAAGATCTACACGCGCACCGGCGATGACGGCACCACGGGGCTCGGCGACGGCAGCCGCGTGCCCAAGGAGAGCGCGCGGGTCGAGGCCTACGGCACGGTCGATGAGCTGAACAGTACGCTCGGCGTGCTGCTCGCCGTCCCGGCGCTGCCGCCGGCAGTCAGCGAGCCCCTGGGCGAATTGCAGCACGAGCTGTTCGACCTCGGCGCCGAGCTGTGCATCCCCGGTCACCGCACGATCACCGCCGCGCACGTGACGCGCCTCGAGCAGATGCTGGACGCTTTCAACGACGACCTGCCGCCGCTCAAGGAGTTCATCCTGCCGGGCGGCGGACCCGCCGCGGCGGCCTGTCACCTGGCGCGCACCGTCGCGCGGCGCGCGGAGCGACGCGTGTGGACGCTCGCCAGGGCCGAGCCGGTCGCCCCGGAGCTGACCCAGTATCTCAATCGGCTGTCTGACCTGTTGTTCGTAGTGGCACGGGTGCTGGCGCGGCATGAGCGGGGCACCGAAGTGCTGTGGCGCCACCAGCGCGGCAAATCGCGCTAGACGTTGGCCGAGCCCGTCCGCCGGCCAACACCATGAGTCTTTCTTTACGGTCCGCGGCAGTCGGCATTGTGTCGCTGCTGGCGTGCCCTCCGGGGTGGCCGTACCTCGCGGACGGCTCGCTGGACGTGCACTGGAACGCAGGCGCGCAAGATTGCGGCAGCAATCCGACGCCGCCTCTCCAGGTGCATCAATACAACAGCCGGACCTACATCCTCAGGGAGAGCCTGTGCGCCACCTTCGAAGCCCCCTTCATGTACCTGCTGATTGGCTCGCGCCGGGCGCTCCTGATCGACACCGGAGACGTCGCGGCCGCCTCGCAGATGCCCCTGGCGCAAACCGTGCTCGAGTTACTTCCCGGCGACGGGCCCGCGAAGCTGCCGCTGATCGTGGCCCACACCCACCGGCACATGGATCACCGCGCGGGCGATCCGCAGTTCCAGCACCTGCCCAACGTGGAGCTGGTGCCGTTCGACCTGGCGGGGGTGCAGAAGTACTACGGATTTACACATTGGCCTGACGGCGTCGCTCAGGTGGATCTGGGCGACCGGACGGTCGACGTGCTGCCCACCCCGGGCCATGAGTCGACCCATGTCTCCTTCTACGATCGCAACACGGCGTTGTTCCTCTCGGGCGACTTTCTGCTGCCGGGTCGGCTGCTGATCAGCGACGCGGCCGCAGACCTGGCGAGCGCGCGCCGGGTGGCCGCTTTCGTCAAGGATCGCCCGGTCAGCCACGTGCTCGGTGGACACATCGAGCTCGGTCGTGCCGGGAGAGCCTTCCCCTGGGGATCGCAGTTCCATCCCGATGAGCGTCCTCTGCAGATGACGAAAGCAGACCTGCTCGCCCTGCCCGAGGCCCTGAGCGGCTTCAACGGCTTCTACGCCGAGCGGGGCGGTTTTCTGCTCATGAACCCGATGCGCAATCTGCTGGTCGTGGCAGCGGCCGCGGCGGTCGTCCTGGCCGTTCTGGCAGGCTGGACCTTTCGATTCCTGCGACGCCGGATCGCCGCGCGCAGGCAACGATCAGCCCCGGTTCCGCCCTGATCCGACATCCGGGAGCGAGCCGCGAAACCGCGCCCAGTCGAAGGTGTCCCAGGGATCGGCCTTGCGACCCGGCGCGACGTCACTGTGGCCGACGATGTGCCCGGCGCTCAAGGTCGGGTACGCCTCGAGCAGCGCCGCCGCGAGGCGCGCGAGCTGCGCGTACTGCGCATCGGTATAGGCGCTGTCCTGCGTGCCCTCCAGCTCGACACCAATCGAAAAGTCGTTGCAGGCGCTGCGTCCCTGGTACTCGGACTTCCCCGCATGCCAGGCGCGCTCGCCGAAGGGCACGTACTGGACGATCTGGCCATCGCGCCGAATGAGCGCATGCGCGGAGGCCTTGAGTCCTTCGATCTCCCTGAAATAAGGATGCGCTTCCGGCGGCAGCGTGCCGGTGAACAGGCGGTCGATCCACGGTCCACCGAACTCTCCGGGCGGCAGGCTGATGCCGTGTACGACCAGCAGCGTCGGCAGCGCGCCCGCCGGCCGGGCATCGCAATGTGGCGATAACACCTGGCGGACTCCGGTGAGCAGTCCTGTGACGGTGTCGATGCGCAGCGGCGCTGTTGCGGCGGCAGTGTCCATCGCGTGAGACTCGTGCGGCACGTAGATCATGCCACAATCTCCGCCATGACTTCCGCCAACGCCCCGTACGTCGCTCGGGACCTCGCGCACGTCTGGCACCCCTGCACGCAGATGAAGGATCACGAGCAGCTGCCTCCGGTCCCGATCCGCCGCGGCAGCGGCGCGTGGCTCGAGGACTACGACGGCAAGCGCTATCTCGACGCCGTCAGCTCGTGGTGGGTGAATCTCTTCGGTCACGCCAACCCGCGCATCAATGCCGCGGTGCACGGCCAGCTCGAGTGCCTGGAGCAGGTGATCCTCGCGGGGTTCACGCACGCGCCGGTGATCGAGCTGTCGGAGGCGCTGGTGCAGATTGCGCCCCCCGGCCTCAGCCGTTGCTTCTACGCGGACAACGGCTCGTCCGCGGTCGAGGTCGCGGTGAAGATGAGCTTTCACTACTGGCGCAATGTCGGCCGCACCGCCAAGCACCGCTTCATCACGCTTTCCAACAGCTATCACGGCGAGACGCTCGGCGCGCTCGCGGTCGGCAACGTCGAGCTCTACAAGGAAACCTACCGGCCGCTGCTCATGGACGTGATCACGGTACCCTCGCCCGACTGCTTCGAGCGCGAGCCCGGGGAGACCTGGTCGGATCACAGCCGGCGCAAATTCGCCGCCATGGAGGCGGCAATTGCCCGGCACGCGAACGAGGCGTGCGCGGTAATCGTCGAGCCGCTGGTGCAATGCGCGGGCGGCATGCGCATGTACGACCCGGTGTATCTCTCGCTGCTGCGAGAATCCTGTGACCGCCACGGCGTGCACCTGATCGCCGACGAGATCGCGGTCGGCTTCGGGCGTACCGGCACGATGTTCGCGTGCCAGCAGGCCGCCATCCGTCCGGACTTCATGTGCCTGTCCAAGGGCCTGACCGCCGGCTACCTGCCGCTATCGGCTGTCATGACGACCGAGGCGGTGTACGCGGCGTTCTACGACGAGTACGTGAAGCAGCGCGCCTTCCTGCACTCGCATAGCTTCACCGGCAACCCGCTCGCCTGCGCCGCGGCGCTGGCGAGCCTGGCGATCTTCCGCCAGGACGGCGTGCTCGAGGCGAACCGCGCCCGCGCCGCGCGCATGGGCGAGCGCGCGCGCGCACTCGAGGATCACCCGCACGTGGCCGAGGTGCGCCAGTGCGGCATGATCGTGGCGATCGAGCTGGTCAAGGACAAGGCGACGCGCGAGCCCTATCCGTGGACCGAGCGCCGCGGACTCACCATCTACCGGCACGCGCTCAGCCGCGGCGTGCTGCTGCGGCCCGTGGGCAATGTCGTGTACTTCATGCCGCCCTATGTCATCGCCCCCGAGGAAGTCGACCTCATGGTGGAGGTGGCGCACGAAGGCATCGGACTCGCGACATGCGACTGACGCGCGTCTTCATCGATGCGCCACTCGAGCCTGGCACCCGCGTCACGCTCGAAGGCAATGCAGCGAGTCACCTCACGCGGGTGCTGCGACTGCGGGTCGGGGCGTCGCTCGCGCTGTTCAACGGCCAGGGCGGTGAGTACTCGGCCAGCATCGACAAGGCGCACGGCGGCACCGTGATTGTCGCGGTGGGCGGGCACACCCCCATGGAGCGCGAGTCGCCGCTCGAGCTCACTCTGGCGCAAGGCGTCTCGCGCGGCGAGCGCATGGACCTGGTCGTGCAGAAGGCGACCGAGCTCGGCGTGTCGCGCCTGGTGCCACTGCTCACCGAGCGCGGCGTGGTGCGCCTCGATGCGCAGCAGGCGCAGCGCAAGCTCAATCACTGGCGCGCCATCGCGGTGGCGGCCTGCGAGCAATGCGGCCGCAACCGCCTGCCGCAGCTCGCCGCACCGGCGGCCCTCAGCGACTTCCTGCGAGGCGCTGATGCCGCCGGGCATACGCACCTGCTGCTCTCACCCAACGCAACGGTGACGCTCACGGAGCTGGCGCGCCCGGCCGCGGGCGTAACGGTGCTGATCGGCCCGGAGGGCGGGCTGGCGGACGAGGAGGTGCAGGCGGCGATCGCCGCGGGCTTCACCGCGGTCCGCTTGGGGCCGCGCGTGCTGCGCACTGAGACCGCGGCGATCGCGGCGCTCGCGCTTCTGCAGCGGCAGTTCGGAGACCTCTGAAATGCACAGACCCGATCGACTGGTCCTGCTCGCGGTGTTCGTCGTCCTGGCTGTCTTGCGCCTGATCCGCTACCTGAAGGTCGGTGCAGGCAAGCGGGCCCAGACGGGTATCCCTGCCTCGGGGGGAGTGCCGACGCCGCTCACTCCACCGGCAGCCGGGTCGCCATCACCCATCGAGCCTCCCGGTGCTGAGCACAGTCGGGTCGTGCCGGTTCTCGCGGCGGTGCTGGTATTCGTTCTGGCGAGCGCGCTGCTGTGGGCGTCTCTGTTTGGATTGCCGGCGCTCGGCGGGCTACCCACCATCTGGCGCCTGCTCGCGGGCGTCCTCGCCAATTTCTATCTGATACGACTCGCGGCTGGCGTCGCTGCGAGCCTGCAGCGGCGCGCCGAGCGGGCTTCGCGCCAGGGAGACAATCCGATTCTTTGAGCGCCGCGACTCTGAGCTACGCGCCGATGCTGGTCTCGTCCGCGATCATCTCCTCGAGCCGCTCGAGGTCCGGCACCACCGGCGTCTCGTTCACCATGCGGATCTGGCACACGATCGGCGAGCGGTCGGGGAACACGCGCGAGTTGTCGGGTCGCACCACGTCCGAGCTCACTCGCACCAGCTGCGGAAACCCCTGGCTGACGAGGGCGAAGTTGCCGCCTTCCACGCGCGTGCCGAGCGCGTGCACGATCACGATGCGCGTGCGGCCGCTGGCCGGCGGGATCATCTGGCCGCAGGCGCCTTCGAAGGACACGAGCGGCACCGCCTTGCCGTTCCAGGGCACGGTGCCGATATACCAGGGGGGCGCGCCAGTCATCTCCGCCGGCGTCTGGAAACCGACCACTTCCGCGACACAGGAGCGCGGAAGGATCAGCCGCCCGTCGACCAGCGGAATCAGCAGACAGTAGATCTCGGTGACGCGTTCAGCCATCGCTCAGTCTCAGGTCCCGGCCGCCGCCTGGCGCACGGCGGCGCGCCGCCGCTCGACCAGCGGTCCGATGGCATCGAGGAGCTGCGCCTCCTGATAGGGCTTCCCCAGGTAGTCGTCCACGCCGAGCTCGATGGCACGCGCGCGGTGTTTCTCGCCGACGCGCGAGGTCACCATGATGATTGGCACGTCCTTCAATCGCGGGTCGTTGCGCACGTGCGCCGCGACCTCGTAACCGTCCATGCGCGGCATCTCGATGTCGAGCAGGATCACGTCCGGGACGTTGTCCTGCAGCAGCGCCACGGCGTCGAGCCCATCGCGCGCGGTCATGACCCGCATGCCGTTGCGCTCGAGCAGGCGCTGGGTAACGCGGCGCACGGTGATCGAGTCGTCCACCACCAGCGCGAAGGTGCGGCGGTCGCCGCGCTCCTTGGGCGGCGCCGGCGCCACGGCACGCGCACGCCACTCGGCGCGCACCAGCGTGCCGATGTCGAGGATGATGACGATGCGGCCGTCACCGAGGATGGTCGCGCCGGAGATGCCGCGGATGGAGGAGATCTGCGGACCGACGGACTTGACCACGATCTCGCGGCTGCCCACCAGCTCGTCCGCCACCAGTCCGGTCGAGTGCTCGCCGGCGCGCACCAGCACCACCGGGATGGTGACGTCCTGGCTTGGGAGCGGCGCGGGCTCGAGGCCTACGAAGCTCGCCAGGTGCTGAAAGCGATACTTCTGTCCGCCGTACTCGAACAGCGCGGCCTCGCGCCCCAGGTGCCGGCTCACCTCGGTCTTCGACAGCCGCAGCACGCCCTCCACCGTCGGCAGCGGCAGCGCGTAATACTCCTCGTCGGTGCGCACCACGAGCGCGTGGCTGATGGCGAGCGTCAGGGGCAGCCGTACGGTGAACACCGTGCCCTCGCCCACCTTGGTCTCCATGTGCAGCGCTCCGCCCAAGCGCTTGATCTCGGTCGCGACCACGTCCATGCCAACGCCGCGCCCCGCCTGCTGGGTGATCGCGCCGGCGGTGGAGAACCCGGGCTCGAGGATCAGCTGCATCGCGTCCTCGTCGCTGATCGCCTGCCCGGGGTCGATCAGCCCGAGCGCCACGCCCTTCTCGCGGATCGCCTTGAGGTTCATGCCGCCGCCGTCGTCGGTGAGGCGCACCATGACCTCGGCCCCCTCGCGGTGCAGCTCGAGGAGAATCCGGCCGGTGTCGGGCTTGCCGCGCTTGACGCGCTCCTCGGGCTTCTCGATGCCGTGGACCACGGCATTGCGCAACATGTGCTCGAACGGCGGCAGCATGCGCTCGAGCACCTGACGGTCGAGCTCACCCGAAGCACCCTCGACGGTGAGCTCGGCGCGCTTGCCGGTGTCGGCCCCAGCCTGGCGCACGATGCGCGCCAGCCGCTGCACGTGGCGCTGGAACGGCACCATGCGCGTGCGCATCAGTCCGTTCTGCAGCTCGGTGATGGTGCGCGCCTGCTGCTGCAGCAGGTTCTGCGTGTCCTTGGCGAGCGCCTCGAGCAGCCCCTGAATGCTCGCTACGTCGTTGGCGGTCTCGGCAAGCGCGCGTGAGTACTGCTGGATGGAGGAATAGCGGTCGAGCTCGAGCGGGTCGAACTCGCTGCGGTGCGGACCTTCCTCCTCGTGCTTGTGGAGGATCTGCGCCTCGGTCTCGATCTCGAGACTGCGCAGCTGCTCCTTCAGCCGCGTCACCGTGCGCGCCAGCTCGCCGAGGTTGAAGTCCAGCGAGCCGAGCTGCTGTTCGAGGCGCGCGCGGGCAATGCTCGCTTCCCCCGAAGTGTTGAGAAGGTGATCGAGCAGCTCCGCATCAACGCGCGCCATCTCCTGCCGCTCGCCGGGCGTCACCGGCTCGCGCCCCGGCGGTACCGGCGCCGGTGCAACCAGACCCTCCTCGCCGCCTTGCGCCTCGGCTCCCTTGACGGGCGAAGCGCCGCCCGCCGCTCCGGCCGCAGCTGCAAGCGCCGGCCAGGCACCCTCGACCTTACCGGCGGAGGTGAACACCGGCGGCGGTACGGACCTCGGAAGCGCCACCTGCGCGGGCGTAGTGACGGGCCGCGTTGCAAACTCGGGCCGCGTCGCAAACTCGGGTTGCGGCGCGGACGAGGGCTGCGGTGCCGGCTCTGCTGACGAGGGTTCGGGCGCCGGCGCTGCGGGCGCCTCGTCCTCCGCCACCGCGGGCGTCACAGCTGCCGGCGCCGGCAGCGGCGCTGCCGCCGGTGCGGGCGTCTCGGGCGCCGCAGTAACCGGGGCAGTCGCCGGCGAAGCAGGTGTCGGGTCGGCAGATGCTTCGGGACGCGCCGTTTCAGCTGCCGCCGGCGCAGGCGCGGGCGCCGGCGGAGGGACGGCTCGCGGTACCGCGGCGGGTGAAGCCTCGGGCATCGCGTCACGAGCCCCGACGGCCGCGCCGGGACGCGACAGGTTCTGGATACGAGCGATCATGGCGCGCGCCGGCGCCACGCGCTTGCCCGTGGCTACCTGCTCGCGCATCCGCGCGAGCTCGTCGAGGCTCGCCTGGATCAGGTCGAAGAGCGCCGCATCGGCGATCACGCTGCCGTTGTCGACCTGCACGACGAGCGACTCGAGCTCGTGGCTCAAATCACCCATCGGCACGATGCCGGCCATGCGCGCGCCGCCCTTGAGGGTGTGCAGCGGACGCTTGAGCGCGAGACGATATTCCTGGGCACTCGGTTGGGTGCGCCAGTCACTCAGCGCGTGTTCGGACGCGTCGATCAGCTCGGTCGCCTCGTCGGTGAAGATCGCGGCGACCTCGGGATCAAAATCAGCGCTGCCGTCCGCGACTGCGGCGGGCGCCTCGGCTTGCGGCTCGGAATGGACGGCGATGCGCTGATCCAGGCTCTTGTCGGCGGCCTCGATCCGCTCGAGCAGCTGCCAGTGATTCAGGAAGTAGCCGGTCGGCTCATCCAGATGCGTGGCGACCGCCTCCATCGCGCCCATGCAGTCGGCGAGCAGCGCGACATCACTGCCCTTGAGTCCAACGCCGCTGCTGAATGCGCGGCGCAGCCACCGGTCGAGGGGTTCGGCGAGGCGGATGCCGTGGCGCGCCTGCGCCATCTTCGAGCTGCCGGAGAGCGTGTGGCAGGCGCGGTAGACCTCTTCGGGCAGCGCATGCGGTTCGGGCTGTTGCGCTTCGCGCGCGAGATACGCGCGCACCGTTGCTACGTGGGTCGCGGTCTCCCGCGCGTAGATATCGCGCAGCGTGTCGTCCTGGCCGGGCCGCGCGCCGGCCGCGATGGGATCGGTGAGGGGCGCAGCGGCTGGCGCGGCGCTTTGCTCCGCCGGCGCGGTGGCGGGCCGGCCGCCGGCGAGGGTCGCGCCGGCGAGCGTCGCGGCACCCTCCTCCCCGTCGGTCGTTGCGGCCGCGCCCCTGGCTGCCGCTCCCGCACGCCCAACCGCGAGCGCGTGCGCGCGGGCGACGATGCCGGAGATGTCCGCGCTCGGCGCAGCGCCCGTATCCAGCTGCTCGATGAGCTCGGGGAGAGCGGCGACCGCTGCCCGCAGAGACTCCAGGATCGGCGGCGAGCGGCTCAAGGTATTATCGAGCACGCGGTTGAGCAGGTTCTCCACGGACCAGGCGAACTCGCCCAGATCGCGCGCACCGACCATGCGGCCGCTGCCCTTCAAGGTGTGGAACGAGCGGCGCACGGTGATCAGCGCATCGCGCTCCAGCGGGTTCTGGTCCCAGGCCGGGAAGACGCGCTGGATCCTGGCGAGCTCCTCGCGTGCCTCCTCCACGAACAGTCTCACGAGCTCGGGGTCGGCGTGCTCGGCGAGCGCGGCGATCCTGTCGGTGCTGGACACACCGAGAGTCGGGGCCGCTCCTACCGCGATGGTCCGGCTGAGCGCCGCTTCCATGGCGGCGGCCTCGGCGGCGTTCGCTTCCTCGTCGCTGACGTGCGGCGCAGCGGTAGCGCGCGGTGCGGCGGTGCCCGCGGCCGGCGGCGCCACCGGCACGGAAGGGGTGGCCTGCGCGGCAAGCGCCTGGACGCAGGTCTGGGCATTGTCGAGCATGTACCAGGGATCCGAGCGTCCCGCCTGCAGCGTCTCCATGTAGTACTCGAGGCTGACAATGGCGTCCGCCAGACGGTCAATGAAGCCCGGCGGCAGGACGTGCACGCCCGGCTGCATCACGCGCTTGAGCTGTCCGGTGATGCCGTCGATCACGTCCACGGCGCGGCCCTTGCCGAGCAGCAGCAGCCCCGCCTTGATGCCGCGCATCAAATCCTGCCAGCTGTCGAGGCCGGCAGCGTCGAGCGTGCCGCCGACGCTCTGCGCGATCGCCTCTTTGATGCGCGCGAGATTGACTATGCACTCGCGCAGTACCGCCGACTGCACCTGCTGGAACTCGTTGTCGCCGCCAGCCGCCTGCGGCAGCTCCACGTCTCTCGGCAGGATCAGGCCCACCAGGCGATCGTCGAGCTGGTCCTCGACGCTGATCAGCGTCGAGGCGATCTCCACCAGCGTCGCCTCGTCCGCCTTGAGCGCCCCGCTCACGACCTTCTCCAGCCGCTCGGTCCCGCTCTGCACACTGGCGCGCAGCTCGCCCAGGCCCAGCACGCCGAGCGTGTCGCCGATCTTGCGCAGCAGCTCGACCTGCGGGGCGAGCTCCCCCGGCTGGCCCGCGCCGCGGCGCGCGAAGATGTCGAGGACGTCCTTCACCTTGGCGAGGTCCTCGCGGATCGCCGCGGCGACCGTCTGCATGAGCTTGACGGACGGTGCCGACAGGTTCTCGCGCTCCTGCTCGATGCTCTCATCGACCGGCAGCAGCTCGGAAAGTCGGAAAGAGGCGCGCACCGCGTTCACCCGCGGGCCGGAGGTCTCGGCGCGGCCAACGTAGTACAGCAGGTTGTTGAGGAGCTCCACCGGCGGGTTCTGCGCATAGCGCGCCTCGCCCTGCTCGTAGAGGCGGCGGATCTCGCGGTCGCCGAGCCCGAGCAGCCGCTTCAGCGACTGGCCGTTCTCCAGCCCGTTGCCATGCAGCGCCTCGATGACCGCGCCCGTCACCCACCACAGCTGGAACACCGGTTGACGGGTCGCGATCTGCTCGAGCTTGCGCGCCACGGCCGCCAGCGTCTCGAGGTGCTGCGCGACGCGCTCGCCGCGGATCCAGCCGATCAGCCCCACCTGGTAGCGCGCCCGCAGGCGCCGCGCCCACTGCTCGACCGTCAGCGCGGGCTCGCCCGGCGTGACCGCCACCGGCGCGGGCTGCATGTCGGATTTGAGGTTGAGCAGCAGCAGCGTGCCCTCGGACAGCAGCGCATTGCCGCGCACCGCCCGCAGGTCGTTCAGCAGCGGCAGCAGCACCAGCGCCAGGTCGCGCCCGCCGGCGAGCACCCGCTCGAGGTAGCCCGGCAGCTGCACCATGGCGCGCATCAGCGCGTCCAGGCTCTCCGCCTGGCCCTTACGCTCCGTGGCCGTGGCGAGCAGGTACTGCGCGACGTGCTCCATCTCCTCGGCCAGGAGCGCGGCGCCATAGATCTCCAGCACCCGCAGCACGCCCTGCACCTGGTGCAGGTCGGCGGCGCAGCGCTCGAGCAGCGTCAGGTTGTCGGGCTGCTCGACATAGCTCTCGAGCGCGCTGCGCGCCTGGGCCAGCGTGGCGTTGATTTCGCGACCGACGTAATCGAATGTCTGCGAGGCGATTTCAGGCATGCAGTGGCGACTTTCCCGGAGGACTTCAACTACCGCCGAGCGCCGAAATCTGCCGCACCTTGGCGGTAGTCAGCGTGGCGTCCTCGAGCCGGCGCACCTGGCCGCTCGAGCTCAGACGGTCGGCGTTGTTGCCGGGCAGGCGGAAGCCGGCCGCCGATTTGCGCAGGCCGGCGGACAGCTCCGCGAGCTTGGCGATCGCCGCCGACGTGGCGTTGGTCGACTCGGCGGTTTGGGCGCTGATCTCCTTGAGTATCTGCATATTGCGGGCGATGTTCTGCGCCGCCCCGGTCTGCTGGCGCGCGCTGCTGGAGATGTTCGACACCAGGCTCGCGATCTGGTTGGAGACCTGCTCGATCTCCTCGAGCGCAGCGCCGGCGTTCTCCGCGAGCAGCGCGCCGCCGACCACGTCGGTGGTGCTGCGCTCCATCGACACCACCGCCTCGTTGGTATCGGTCTGGATGGTGCGCACCAGCACCTCGATCTGCTTGGTGGCGTTGGCGGCGCGCTCGGCCAGGCGCTGCACCTCGTCCGCGACCACCGCGAACCCACGCCCGGCATCCCCGGCCATCGAAGACTGGATCGAGGCGTTCAACGCCAGGATGTTGGTTTGCTCCGCGATGTCGTTGATCAGCTCGACGATGTTGCCGATCTCCTGCGAGCTCTCGCCGAGGCGCTTGATGCGCTTGCTGGTCTCCTGGATGGTCTCGCGAATGGTGTTCATGCCGTCGATGGTGCGCCGCACCGCATCCGCCCCCTTGTGGGCGACTTCGACCGAGTGGCGCGCGACGTCGGCGGCGCGCTCGGCGTTGCCGGACACCTCCTCGACGGAGGCCGCCATGCTGGCGGCCGATTCGGTGCCGGAGGCGATCTGCTTCGACTGCGCGCTGGATGCCTTGGCGAGGTGCTGCGACAGCGCCTGCGTCTGGCGCGTGGCGGAGTCGAGCTGGATCGCCGAGCCGTTGATGGTCGCGACCAGCCCGCGCAGCGCATCGACTGCGTAGTTGATCGAGTCGGCGATCGCACCGGTGATGTCCTCGGTGACGGTCGCCTGCACGGTGAGGTCGCCGTCGGCGAGGCTCGAGAGCTCGTCGAGCAGCCGCAGGATCGCTTGCTGGTTGCGGTCGCTCTCGCGGCGCTGCGTCTCGGCGGAGGCACGCTGCTGCTCGATCGTGCGCCGCAGACGCCAGGCGCCGAGGAGCGCGATCACCAGCAGCAGGCAGCCGCCGGCGGCGAGCCCGAGCGCGATCCAGCCGGTCAGTGTGCCGCCCGCGGGCTGTGCCAGCCAGATCGCCGCTGCACTGCCGCCGACGATGAGCACCGCCACGGCCAGCAGCAGCGTCAGTCTCGCCGGGGTGCGCTCCATGGCGGCAGGCGCGCTCACGCCGCGGCCTCCATGAACGGGGGACTCTCGAGCACCGCACGCAAGCTGAGCACCGGCCACTGCTCGTGCGCGCGGCGGAAGGCTCCGGCGAGATAGCGCTCGCAGCGCGCCACCGTCGGCGGCGCATCGCCGGAGAACTCCCCTTCGGCGAAGCGGCGGAAGCCGAGCACCTCGTCGACCAGCAGGCCGGCGGGAATCTCGCGGTGGTTCACCACCACGATGCGGGTGTTGCGGGTCACGGGCGTCACGCCGCTGCCGAGGAACTGACGCAGGTCGATGATCGGCAGCAGCTGGCCGCGCACGTTGGCGAGCCCTTTGATCCACGGCTTGGCGCCCGGCACGCGCGTGGTGCCGGTCGGCACACCGAGCACCTCGCGGGTCTCCTCGCGCGCCACCAGGTACAGGTCTCCCGCCATGCGCAGCGCCACACCTACCCACTCGCGACCCGCGGTCGCCTGCTCGGTGAGCAGCGCGCTCACCGCGCGCCCGCGCCGCTCGAGCTCTGCGAGCAGCTCGAACGGCCGGTCCCGCAGGGACTTCAGCTCGATCTCCGGGACACCCCGTGGTTCGTTCATGACTTAGCGCTGCGGCATGAGGCGGACGCTGCCGCTCACGCTGACAGGGTCGCCTGCGCCTTGGCGACCAACTGGTCCGGGGAGACGGGTTTCACCATGTAGTCGACCGCGCCCTGGCGCAGTCCCCAGATGCGGTCGGTCTCCTGGCCCTTGGAGGTCACCATGATGACGGGAATGGTGCGCGTGCGCGGATCGTTGGCGAGCGCGCGTGTGGCCTGATAGCCGTTCATGCCCGGCATCACGATGTCCATGAAGATGAGATCGGGCGTCATCTCGCGCGCCAGGCGTACGCCCTCGGCGCCGTCGGCGGCGGCGGCGGTGCGAAACCCATGCTTCTCGAGCGCCTTCTTCATGACGTGCACTTCGGTAGGCGAGTCATCCACGATCAGAATGAGCGGCATGCCATCATCTCCCGATGTGCGTCTCGATCGCCGACAGAAGCTCGTCCTTGGTGAACGGCTTGGTCAGGTAATGTTCCGAGCCGACGATGCGGCCGCGGGCCCGGTCGAACAGGCCGTCCTTGGAAGACAACATGATCACGGGTATCGAACGAAACACCTTGTTGTGCTTGATGAGTGAGCAGGTCTGATAGCCGTCGAGGCGCGGCATCATGATGTCGACGAACACGATGTCGGGCTGGTGGTCGGCGATCTTGGCGAGCGCATCGAAGCCGTCGATCGCCGTGAAGACCTCGCACCCCTCTTTTGACAGCAGCGTCTCGGCCGTGCGCCGGATCGTCTTGCTGTCATCGATGACCAGAACTTTGAGCCCCTGGAGCTTCGTGCTAGTGGCGGTCACGCTCGGGAAACTCCTCAGGTACGACGGGCCTGCGCGCACGCCTCGGGGAGCATACGCAGCGCGGGTTTTAACATATCGGTATACCCCCGGCTATGCCACGCGCGTCACGTTTTTGGAAGCTCGGGAAGGGACCGGCACGCCGCTGCGGCGCCGGGGCAGACATATTCGCGCCCGACTGAGCATAATCGGCCCCTGAAGGCGCGCTTGCAGGACCGGATGAGCACTGCCAGACGACTCGGCGTGGTGATGGATCCCATCGCCGCCATTACGTACGCGAAGGACTCGACGCTCGCGATGCTGCTCGCGGCTCAGTCCCGCGGCTTCGCGCTCGCCTACCTCGAGCAGCGCGACCTCATGCTGCGCGATGGCCTCGCTTGCGGACGGACGCGCGCGCTCACCGTCCGGGCGGACCCGGCCGGCTGGTTCACCCTGGGAGAGCCGGTCACGGAGTCCCTGAGTGCGCTCGACTGTATCCTGATGCGCAAGGACCCGCCGTTCGACACCGAGTACATCTACTCGACCTACATACTCGAGCGCGCCGAGGACGCCGGGGTGCTGGTGGTCAACCGCCCGCAGGGCCTCAGGGACATGAACGAGAAGGTCTACACGGCCTGGTTCCCGCAGTGCTGCGCGCCGACGCTCATCTGCCGCGACATGGGAGAGATCGCCGCCTTCCTGCGCGAGCACGGCCGGATCGTGGTGAAGCCGCTCGACGGCATGGGCGGGCGCTCGATCTTCGTGCTGGACGCCGACGATCACAACGCGCGCGTGGTGTTCGAGACGCTCACCGACTACGGCCACCGCTTTGCGATGGCGCAGCGCTACATTCCCGAGATCGCCACCACGGGCGACTCACGCGTGCTGCTGATCGACGGCGAGCCGGTACCGTACGCCCTCGCCCGCATCCCCTCACCCGAGGACCATCGCGGCAACCTGGCGGCCGGCGCCAAGGGCGTCGGGCGGCCGCTGAACGACCGCGACCGCTGGCTCGCGCGCGAGATCGGTCCGGCGCTCGCCGCCCGGGGCATGCTGTTCGTGGGACTCGACGTGATCGGTGGCTACGTCACCGAGATCAACGTCACCAGCCCCACCGGTATCCGCGAGCTCGACAAGCAGTTCGGCACCGACATCGGTGATCTGCTGATCGCGGCTGTCGAACGGCGGCTGGCGGCGGCGCCGCGCCGCGCGCGCACCCCTGAGGGGTGACTCGCGTGGCGCGCCGGGCACTCATGCTGCGCGAAGGCCGGGCCCCGGTGTGGGACCGCCTGCTCACCATGGTGTTCCTGGTCGCGCTCCTGCACGGCCTGATCATCCTCGGAGTGACCTTCAACGCTTCCGCGGGCGACCAGGGCGGCGCTCCGGGCCTCGAAGTGCTGCTGGTCTCCGACGAGCTGCCCGAGGCCGATAAGAACCCGACCGCCACCTACCTGGCGCAGCGCACCCAGCTCGGCTCGGGCAACACCCGGGAGTCGGTCGCGCCGCACAACCGCTCGTCCGCGCTGCCGACGCTGCGGCACGCCGGCACTGCCGAGGGCAACTCCCTCGCAGCTCTCGGCGACATGGCCGGCGGCAGGGATGAGCGGATCCTGACCACGACGGCCTGGAACACCGACGTGCGTTATGTCAGCGACGTGGGGAGCAGCGGCACCCTGAACGACCGGCCGCTGCTCATCGACGAGCAACCTGCCGCCGAGCCCGGACCCGCCGAGGAACAATCGCAGGCACAGTTGCGGGGACCCAAGCGCGATGAGCTGTGGATCACCCCGGATACGCGTGCCGCGACGCTCGCGCCCTACCTGGACTCCTGGCGGCGCAAGGTCGAGCGGATCGGAACCCTCAACTACCCGACCGTGGCGCGCACCGCCAGCGTGACCGCAGACCCCGTGCTCGAGGTGGGCATTACCTCGAGCGGTGCCCTCGACCGCGCGCTCATCCGCCGCTCGAGCGGCAACCCGGAGCTCGACCAGGCGGCGCTCGCGATCCTGAAGCTCGCCAGTCCCTTCGATCCGTTCCCCCCGGAGCTCGCTGCACAGTATCGGGTGTTGCGGTTTGCCTACGAATGGCAGTTCGTGGGCGGGCGCGTGCAGCGCGGCACCGTGTCGGCCCTTCCTTAGCCTCCTTGCGGGCGAGGTCTTTCTTGAGAGTCGCGCCCACCGTGCCCATACTGGCGGCATGGCCCGTAAGCACGCCCCCACCAGCAGCGGCTCCACGCCCGTCGAGAGTTCCCTGGTCGAGGGCAGTCCCGGCGGCGAGCCGGGCGCCGAGCCCGAAGGCGGCAGCCTCACCAACCATCTGCTGATCGCGATGCCGCAGCTGATGGACCCGAACTTTGCCCAGACCGTGGCGCTCATCTGCGAGCACACCGAAAAGGGCGCGCTCGGGATCGTGCTCAACAAGCCTCTGCCGATGAAGCTCTCGGACGTGCTCTCGCAGATGAAGCTCGAGCCCTCGACCGAGGACATCGGTGCCCAGGCGGTGCTGCGCGGCGGGCCGGTGTCCACCGACCGCGGCTTCGTGCTGCACCGCCCGGGCGGAAAGTGGGACCACACGCACAAGGTATCGGATGACATCCAGGTCACCACCTCGCGCGATGTGCTGGCCGCCATGGCGCGTGGCGAGGGTCCTTCGGATGCCTTCATTGCACTCGGCTATGCCGGCTGGGAGTCCGGCCAGCTCGAGCGCGAGCTCAAAGACAACGCCTGGGCATCGATGCCGGTCGACCCGCGGGTGGTGTTCGAGCTGCCGTTCGAGGAGCGCTGGGCCGGGGCGTGGCGGCTCATAGGCGTCGACGTCGACCGCCTCAGTCCCGAGGCCGGCCATGCCTGAGCGCGCATCAGCGTGCGCTTGCGTGTGACTGCGGCCCGGATCGTCCTCGCCTTCGATTTCGGACTCAAACGCATTGGTATCGCCTCCGGCGATGCGCTGACGCGCAGCGCCGCGCCGTGGGCTGCGGTCGCCGCCGGTCCCACCGGTCCCGACTGGAACGCCATCGCGCGTGCGGTGCGCACGCTCGCACCCGCCGTGCTGGTGGTGGGGGCCCCGTATAATGCCGATGGCAGCGAGGGCGCGCTCACGGCAAGCGCGCGCGCCTTCGCCGCCGAGCTCGAACGCCGCTTCGCTCTACCGGTTCAGCTGGTCGATGAGCGCTTCTCCTCGCTCGAGGCGAGCGCGCAGCTCAAGGAACGGCGCGCGAGCGGTACACGCCGCCGACGCATCAGCAAAGGCGACGTCGACAGCGCAGCCGCCGCGGTGATTCTCGGGCGCTGGTTCGCCGGCGAAGGCCACGATCTCGCCGGCGGGGGCCGTGTCGAGGGGGTGCGATGACCGAGCAGCTGCGGCCCGATGGGTCGCTCCGCCACCTGCTGACGCTCGAGGGCCTGCCGCGCGAGCAGCTCACGCGGTTGCTCGAGCGGGCGCAGCAGTTCGTGCGGCCGCTGGGAGCGAAACCGCCGACCAGCCGGGTGCTCGCCGGGCTCACCGTTGCCAACCTCTTCACCGAGCCTTCAACCCGCACGCGCGTGTCGTTCGAGCTCGCCGCCAAGCGTCTGGGCGCCGAGGTCGTGAACCTCGAGGTGCAGCTGTCCTCGCGCATCAAGGGCGAGAGCATGCTCGACACCGTGTACACGCTGCAGTCGCTGCACGTGGATGCCTTCGTGATCCGCGATGCGGAAGCCGGAGTGCCCGGGCTGGTCGCCGCCCATGTCGCGCCGCACGTGAGTGTGCTGTCGGCCGGCGAGGCGCACCTCTCGCATCCGACTCAGGGCCTGCTCGACGCGCTGACCGTGCAGCAGCGCAAGGGGCGCGTCGCCGGGCTTGCGATCGCGATCGTGGGCGACATCCGCCATTCGCGCGTCGCGCGCTCGGCCTGGCATGCGTTCCGCACACTCGGGGTCACGGACCTGAGGATCATCGCCCCGCCGGTACTGATGCCCGAAGCGGCGGAGTTCGCCGGCTGCGCGCGCTACACCGACCTCGCCGCGGGGCTGCGCGACGCGGACGTCGTCATGATGCTGCGCATCCAGAAGGAACGTTTCGGCTCGGCGGACCTGCCGGACGGCGAGCAGTACTTCGGGGTCTGGGGGCTGACGCCCGAGCGACTGGCACTCGCGCGCCCGGACGCCGTCGTGATGCACCCGCAGCCCATGAATCGGGGTGTCGAGATCGCCTCCGCGGTCGCGGACGGACCGCAGTCGGCGATCCGCGATCAGGTTCGCAACGGCGTCGCCGTGCGCATGGCGGTGCTCGAGCAAGTGCTGACTTCCCGCCCCCCCACATGAGCTCCTCCGTCCGCGGCACCATCTTCCTCGAGGAGGCGCGGGTGCTGTCGCAGCTCGCCTACGACGCGGAGCAGTTCGTGCTGCGCGTCGAGGCACCCAGGTGCGCCGCCCACGCCCAGCCGGGGAGCTTCGCGCATCTGGCCTGCGATGCCACCATCCCGATGCGCCGGCCGCTGTCGATCATGCGCGCGCATCCGTCCGGCGGCTGGGTCGAGTTTCTCTACAAGGTCGTGGGTGCGGGACTGCACGCGCTCGCTGCGCGCAAAGCGGGCGATGCCGTGAGCCTGCTGGGACCCATCGGACGCCCGTTCAGCGTACATGCCCAACGGCCCCGCCCGCTGCTGCTCGGCGGCGGCGTCGGCATTCCGCCCATGGTGTTCCTGGCCGAGCGGCTGCAACTCGACCGCACTGGGCCCTGGAAGCCGCTGGTGGTCATGGGCTCGGAGGTGCCGTTCCCGTTCCGCACCCGACCCTCGACGATCATCGTCCCCGGCATTCCCGCCGGGACCATCGCCTGCATGCCGCTGCTCGAGGAGTGGGGTGTCCCGAGTCGGCTTGCGAGCCGCTCGGACTTCCCCGGGTGCTTCCCGGGATTCGTCACCGAGCTCGCCGACGCGTGGCTCGGCTCACTCGGCAGCGCCGAGCTCGCCGAGGTCGAGATCTTCTCCTGCGGCCCGACGCCCATGCTGGCGGCGAGCGCCGCACTCGCGCGGCGCTACGACGTGCCATGCCAGGTGTCGCTGGAGGAGTTCATGGCGTGCGCGGTGGGCGGCTGCGCCGGCTGCACCGTGCAGGTGAGAACGCCGGACGGACCGGCGATGAAACGGGTGTGCGTGGACGGGCCGGTGTTCGATGCGTACACGGTGTTCTGAGGAGAGGGCGAATGGCGTGTCGGCAGAGGCGATTGCCGCGCAAGGCGGGGGCGGTGGCTGGCGCCATCGGCTGCGTCTGGCCGATCCTGGGGTTGTCGGCAGGCGCGGCACTGCCGGCAGCAGCGGGCGCCGCGCAGCCTCAGGCCTGTGGCGAACCTTCACCCTGCACCGCCGGCGAGTTCGGGGCACGGCTGGTCAAGCTGGCCGACGAGCAGGACCCGAACGCGGTGCCCGGGGCTTTCGATGATGCATTCGGTGTCGGGCTCGCCCGCCACACACGCGTGCTGATCTCGACCGCGCTGCCGACCGAGGGCCAGAACAACGTCAGGCGCTTCGTGCAGCTCGGCGACACGTGGTATCCCCTGAGCCTCGGGGTCGCGGGTGAGTGCGTCAGCTTCGAGCTGCTCGATCGCCTGTTGAAGGCCGACGGCTGGGCGAGGAGCAGGACCACGGCTCCCGGGGCCGAGGTCTGGACCTACCAGAAGTGGCGCCGGCAGGTCTCGGTATCCGGGCCGGAGCCCAGGGTTGCAGCCGCGAATGCCGGCCCCTGCGTGGCATCGATCGTGCTGACTTATCGATAGACGTATGCACCGGAGCGCCCGCAGCGCCGCGCTGCTGACTGCCGCGTTGAGTGTCTGCGTGCTCGCGCTCGCCGGCTGCAGCAGAAACTCCGGGCCCCACACGACCGGGCGCGGTCCCGCGCTGCCGCGCGAGTGGCCGCAGGGACGCGCGGCGCCGGTGAAGATCACCGAGCAGCTCATCCTGGCGATACCGCTGCAGTACCAGCGCTCGGCGATCGAGCCTGGGGGGCCGCTGGCACCGCCCGCTGCGCCCTCGGGTCGCGGCGAGGTGCACTTCGATTTCTTTCTGCCGGCCTTCTCGGGCTATACCCTGCAGAACTATCGCAACGACTCCGACCAGAGCAAGGTCGAGGTCGCCTACGTGCACGCGGGCAACCCGCACGAGGCCGACCCGGGCGCGCCCGGCGAATACCCGCGTAACATGCTCGAGCGCTCGCTCAAGGAGGTGCTGGATCCGAGCCACTACCAGGATCAGTACGGGCTCAGGTGCTATCGCTGGCGCACCGTCACGGACCGGATCAGCTGTTACGGCCCGCGCGATGCCGCCGGCGAGGACATCATGCTGACCGCACTCGTTCCCCCGTACCCGGCCGACGTCGCGTTCCCCGAGGTGCAGGCGCGCTATTTCTCCGAGCGCTACGGCGGCGTGCGCATCTCGTGGCGCACGCACGTGCGCAACCTGCCGCGCTGGCGCGGGATCGACCAGCAGATCTGGAAATTCATCGATGCGTGGAACGTGGCGCAGCCGTCGGCCGCAGCCGCGCCGCTGCGCTGACCTCAGCCGAAATTGATCTTCGCTTCGAGGTTGGCGCGCGAGTCGGCGTGCAACAGCGCCTCATCGAGCGAGATGCGCCCTTTCTTGTAGAGATCGTGCAGCCCGGCGTCGAAGGCCTGGATGTTGCGCTCGGCGCTGGTGCTGATCGCCTCCTTGATCGACACCACGTCGCCCTTCTTGATGAGCGTCTGGATATGCGGCGTGTTGATCATCACTTCCACGGCCGCCAGCCGCCGGTTGTCGACGCCCATGACCAGGCGCTGCGCCATGATCGCGCGCAGGTACTGCGACAGGTCGAGGAAGATCTGGTTGTGCTGGTCACGCGGAAACATGTTGATGATGCGGTCGAGGGATTCCGCGCAGTTGTTGGCGTGCAGCGTGGCGAGCACCAGGTGGCCGGTGCCGGCCAGGTTGATGGCCGCCTCCATGCTCTCGCGATCGCGGATCTCGCCGATCAGGATCACGTCGGGCGCCGCGCGCACCACGCCGCGCAGCGCGCGCGCGTAGCTCTTGGTGTCGAGGCCGACCTCGCGCTGGTTGACGATCGAGCGCTTGTTGGTGTGCAGGAACTCGATCGGATCCTCGATGGTGACGATGTGGTCCGAGGAGTTCTCGTTGCGGTAGTTGAGCATCGCCGCGAGCGTGGTCGACTTGCCCGAGCCGGTCGAACCGACCATGAGCAGCAGCCCGCGCTTGAGCATTATCAGCTCGGTGACCACCTCGGGCAGGCCCAGCGAATCCATGCGCGGCATGTCGGCGGTGATGTAGCGCATCACCATCGCCGGGTAGCTGCGCTGCATGAAGACGTTGACGCGGAAGCGCCCGAGTCCCGGTTCCGAGACCGCGAAGTCGAGCTCCCAGTCGGTGAGGAACTGCTCGCGCTGCTCGGCTGACATGAGCGCCAGCGCCGTCTGGCGCACCGTCTCGGGGGACAGCACCTGCTTGTTGATGGGCAGGATCTGGCCCTCGATCTTGATCTTGATGGGCGAGTTGGAGGTGAAGAACAGGTCCGAGGCCTTCTTCTCCACCATCAGCTTGAACAGCGGCTTGGTGTTGAGCGTCGGGTGCGTGCCGGTGACCGCGGCGAGCGCCTCGGTGCCGGACAACACCGGTTGCCGCCCCGTCAAGCCGCTCGACTGGGCGCGTGGCTCCTTAGCCGGCTTCATCAGATGCTACGCCCCTCTTCTTCCTCGACGATGCGCAGCGCGCCGCCGTCGTCGGTACTCTTGGACTCGCGCTTGCCTTCGAGCTTGATGCGCAGCCGCAGCTCGTTCTTGGAGTCGGCGTTGCGCAGCGCGTCCTCGTAGGAGATGAAGCCGGTCTCGTACAGCTCGAACAGCGTCTGGTCGAAGGTCTTCATGCCGAGCCGCGTGGAGCGCGACATCACCTCTTTGATCTTGGCGACCTCGCCCTTGAAGATCAGGTCCTGGATGAGCGGCGAGTTGAGCATGATCTCCATCGCCGCGATGCGCCCGCTGCCGGACTCGCGCGGAATCAGCCGTTGCGACACCAGCGCGCGGATGTTGAGCGACAGGTCCATGAGCAGCTGGGTGCGCCGCTCGTCAGGGAAGAAATTGATGACGCGGTCGAGCGCCTGGTTGGAGCTGTTGGCGTGCAGCGTCGCCAGCACCAGGTGGCCGGTCTCGGAGAACTGGATGCCGTACTCCATGGTCTCGCGGTCGCGGATCTCGCCGATCAGGATTACGTCAGGCGCCTGGCGCAGGGTGTTCTTCAGTGCCGCGTGCCACGAGTCGGTGTCGACGCCCACCTCACGGTGCGTGATGACGCAGCCCTTGTGGGTGTGCACATACTCGACCGGGTCCTCGATGGTGACGATGTGGCCGCGGGTCTTCTCGTTGCGGTAGCCGACCATGGCGGCCAGCGTGGTCGACTTGCCCGAGCCCGTGCCGCCGACGATGATCACCAGGCCGCGCTTGCTGAGCACGACCTCCTTGAGGATCGGCGGCAGGTCGAGTTCCTCGAAGGTCGGGATCTTGGCGTTGATCAGGCGGATGACGCAGCCGACCGCGGCCTGCTGCACGAAGGCGCTGACGCGGAAGCGGCCGATGCCGGGCGGGGCAATCGCGAAGTTACACTCCTTGCTGGCGTCGAATTCCTTGGTCTGGCGGTCGTTCATGATCGCGCGCACCAGGGTCGAGGACTGCTCGACCGTCAGCGCCCGCTCGCTCTGCGGGCGGATCTCGCCGTCGATCTTGATCGCCGGGGGGAAGCCGGCCGTGATGAACAGGTCCGAGGCCTTCTTCTCGACCACCCGTCGCAGCAGGTCCTGCATCAGCTTGATGGCTTGATCGCGATCCATTTTTACCTGTCCTCAAACGCCTGGCATCGGTGCGCCGTGCACGGCGCCTCACACGCGGAGCTTGCGGGCCCGGTCGAGTCCCGCGCGCCGCGCTTCACACAGCGTCCTTATTCTGGGCCTTGTAGCGCGCCTCTTCCTTGCTGACCGTGCCCTTGGCGACCAGCTCGGTGAGGCACTGATCGAGGGTCTGCATGCCCTGCGCGCCGCCGGTCTGGATCGCGGAGTACATCTGGGCGATCTTGCCTTCGCGGATCAGGTTACGGATCGCCGGACTGCCGATCATGATCTCGTGGGCCGCAACGCGGCCACCGCCGTTTTTCTTCATCAGCGTCTGCGAGATCACCGCGCGCAGCGACTCCGACAGCATCGAGCGCACCATGTCCTTCTCCTCGCCGGGAAAGACGTCGACGATGCGGTCGATGGTCTTGGCGGCGGAGCTGGTGTGCAGCGTGCCGAACACCAGGTGGCCGGTCTCGGCGGCGGTCAGCGCCAGGCGGATGGTCTCCAGATCGCGCATCTCGCCCACCAGAATGACGTCCGGGTCCTCGCGCAACGCCGAACGCAGCGCTTCGGTGAAGCCGAGAGTGTCGCGGTGCACCTCGCGCTGGTTGACGAGACAGCGCTTGGACTCGTGCACGAACTCGATCGGGTCCTCGATGGTGATGATGTGATCGGGACGGTTGTCGTTGCAGTGGTTGACCATGCCGGCGAGTGTGGTCGACTTGCCCGAGCCGGTCGGCCCGGTCACCAAGACCAGTCCGCGCGGCAACATGCACAGGTCGCGGAAGATCTTCGGCGCCACCAGGTCATCGAGCGACTGGATCAACGACGGGATGTTGCGGAACACGGCGCCGGCGCCGCGGTTCTGGTTGAAGGCGTTGACGCGGAAGCGCGCCAGCTTGGGGATCTCGAACGAAAAGTCGGTCTCGAAGAACTCCTCGTACGCCTTGCGCTGCTTGTCGTTCATGATGTCGTACACCATGGCGTGCACTTCCTTGTGCGACAGCGGCGGCATGTTGATGCGCTTCATGTCGCCGTCGACCCGGATCATCGGCGGCACTCCCGAGGACAGGTGCAGGTCCGAGGCGTTGTTCTTTACGGCGAAGGCCAGGAGTTGCGCGATATCGACAGGCATTGAGGCTCCCTGGAGACGTACGCCGCAGGCGCAGGTGAAGCCAAGCGACGGGCTGCCTGCGCTTAACTCAGCGCGCTGGCAGTATAAAGGGGCCACACGTCCAATATGTTAATGAGTCCGCAGAATTTATCGGAGCATATCCGCGCGGTGCGCGCGCGCATGACGCGGGCCGCCGTCCAGGCCGGCCGGAGTGCGCAGTCGGTCACACTCCTTGCGGTCAGCAAGGCGCAGCCGGCGCCAATGGTGCGGGCCGCAGCAAGCTGCGGCCTCGGCGACTTCGGCGAGAGTTATCTGCAGGAGGCGCTGGAGAAGCTGGCCGCGCTGCGCGACCTGCCGCTCACCTGGCATTTCGTCGGGCGGCTGCAGTCCAACAAGACCGGCCCGGTCGCGGAAAGCTTCGCCTGGGTCCATGCGGTCGACCGCCTCAAGCTCGCCGAACGGCTCGCGGCCCAGCGCCCCGCACAGGCCGCGCCGCTCAACCTCTGCCTGCAGGTGAACCTGGCAGGCGAGAGCAGCAAGGGCGGCGTCACACCGGCGGAGCTGCCGGCGCTCGCCGCGGCGGTGGCATCGCTGCCGCGCATCCGGCTGCGCGGGCTCATGTGCATCCCCCCGGAGGAGGCCGACCCCGAGCGCCAGCGGGCCTGGTTTCGCCAGCTGCGACAGCTGTTCGTGGCGTTGAACGAGGGCGGTGCGCGCCTGGACACGCTCTCGATGGGCATGAGCGGCGACTTCGAGGCCGCGATCCTCGAGGGCGCCACGCTGGTGCGCATCGGCACCGCGCTGTTCGGCCCACGGCCGGCCCGGTCCGCCAACCGCACCGGGGACACGGGCTCGAAAGACACAGGTTAGAATCCGCGCGCCATGCCCAACCTCGATCTCGCCTTTCTCGGCGGCGGCAACATGGGCCGCGCGCTGATCAGCGGCCTGCTGCGCTCGGGTACGCGCCCGGAGCATATCCGTGTGGGCGAAAGCTCCGCGGCCGCCCGCGAGACCCTGGCCCGCGAGCTCGCAGTGGCGGCCACTGGCGACAACTCGGCGGCGCTCGCCGGGGCGGCGGTGGTGGTGCTGGCGGTGAAGCCGCAGGACGCCGCCGCGGTGCTCGAGCCGCTCGGGCCGCAGCTGCGGCGCGAGCGCTCGCTGCTGCTGTCGGTGGTCGCCGGGGTGCCGTGCTCGCAGCTTGCGGCCTGGTGCGGCGGCGGAGTTCCGGTGGTGCGCGCCATGCCGAACCGGCCGGCGCAGCTCGGGGCCGGTGCCACCGGCCTGTACGCTCCGGCGCAGGTCGGAGCGGCGCAGCGCGCCGCCGCCGAGCGCATCGCGCGCGCCGTGGGCGAGGTGGTGTGGGTACCGCGCGAGGAGGATCTCGACGTGCTGACGGCGCTCTCCGGCAGCGGGCCGGCGTATTTCCTGCTGCTGGCGCAGCTCATGGCCGAGAGTGCCGCCGAGCTCGGCCTCGCGCCCGATCTGGCCCGGCGGCTCGCGGTCGCCACCCTCTATGGCACGGGACTGCTGGCGCAGTCGGGGGAGGGCGATCTCGAGCGGCTGCGCGCCGAGATCACCTCGACGGGCGGCACCACGCAAGCGGCGCTGGAAGCGCTCGCGGCCGCGGACTTCAAGGGCGCGGTCGCGCGGGCGCTGGCGGCGGCCACCCGCCGCAGTCGCGAGCTGGCCACAGAACAGGCGCTGCACTCGTGAGCGCGCTCATCTACATCGCCGACACGCTGCTGTCGCTCGCGCTATACGTGGTGCTCGCGCGGCTGCTGCTGCAGCTCGCGCGCGCGGACTTCCGCAACCCGATCGCCCAGGCCGTGGTGCGACTCACCAACCCGCTGATCGTGCCGCTGCGGCGCGTGCTGCCGCCCATCGGCAAGGTCGACACGGCCTCGGTCGTGGCCGTGTTGCTCGTGGCCACGGTGCAGGTGGCGAGCCTGTTCGCGCTGCACGCCGGCGGCTACCCCGATGCGCTCGGCTGGGCCGACGCCGTAGCGAGCGACATCGTGCGGGCGCTGCTGTGGCTGTACTGCTACGCGATCATCCTGTACGCACTGCTGTCGCTCATCGCCCCCGGCGGCTACTCGCCGCTGCAATCGGTACTCACCTCGCTGTGCGAACCGGTGCTCAGGCCCATCCGGCGGCTGATTCCATCGGTGGCGGGCGTCGATCTGTCGCCGCTGTGGGCCGTGATCGCCATCCAGGCGATTCTCATCCTGATGCGCTGATCCTCTACGGAACACGCGCTTAGCGCCGACTTCGCAACGAGAGTGGAGGTCATGCGCCGCTGATGGGTGCGGGGAAACCCTGTGAAAAAAGGCATTTGCGCGACAGCCAAAGAAAAAAAGCGCTTGCCAAAGTGCGCCCATGTGCTATTTTCCGCGCCGATTCTCCTCGCGCGACAGCCTTGGCGCGCGACACAACCAACCAAATTCTCGAGGAGTACCGCAACATGGCGAAAAAGGGTGGCGCACCGACGAAGTCGGAAGTCCTGACACACATCTCCAAGGACACGGGGCTGTCCCGCAAGCAGGTCGGAAGCGTCTTCGATTCGCTCGGCGGCGTGATCAAAAAGAGCCTGCGCGGCAACGGTCTGTTCACCATGCCGGGCCTGCTCAAGATGAAGGTCGTGAAGAAGCCGGCGACCAAGGCCCGCGAGGGCATCAATCCGTTCACCGGCGAGAAGATGATGTTCAAGGCCAAGCCGGCCAGCAAGAAAGTGCGCGTCATGGCGCTCAAGAGCCTCAAGGCGATGGTGAACTCGTAACAGCGGCTTTTCCCGCGCCCAGCGGGTAAGGGCCCGGAAGGAGCGCTCCTTCCGGGCCCTTTGTCTTTAGAAAAGCCCGCCGCTCACGCCGCGGGCGAGTCCGCGGCCTCCATGAAGGCGAGCACGACGTCGCGCAGCTCGTTGATGCGGCCATGGAAGAAATGGCCGGCGCCGCGCAGCACCTGCAGCTGCGGAGGGCGTACTCCGGGAGCCGCCTCGAGCGAGCGCGCCCAGCCGAGAACCGTCTCGGGGAGCACCACGTCGTCGGCGTCTCCCTGCACGATGAGCCAGGGACACAGCGGCGGCGCCGCGCCCCCCGCACCCATCTTGTCGATGCCCGGTGCCACGGCGATGAGGCGCGCCGCCTTCGCCTGCGCGGCGATGCGCACCGCGACCGCGCCGCCGAACGAAAAGCCCGCGAGCCACAGGGCAGCGTCCGGCCAGCGGCGCCGCCCCCACTCGATCACGGCCAGTGCGTCCTCGGCCTCGCCCCGGCCCTGGTCGTAGCTGCCGCCACTCTCCCCGACGCCGCGAAAGTTGAAGCGGATGGCCGGCGCGCCGCGCTGCTGGAAGGCGCGCGCCAGCGTGTACACGACCTTGTTGTCGAGCGTGCCGCCGTACAGCGGGTGCGGATGACAGACGACGCCGAATGCCACCACGCCGTGCGGCTCGCCCGCTTTCGCGGGCGGCGTCTCGATGAGCGCCTGCAACGCCCCCGCGGGACCGGGGATTGCGATGCGCTCGGCGCCCGGCAGTGCCACGGGCTTACGCGCCGCCGGCGGCGGCGCCGCCCGCAGGGCTAGCGAGCCTCACCAGCAGCCGGTTGAGCCGCTGCACGAAGTCGGGCGGATTCGCCAGCGGGTTGCCCTCCGCGAGGGCTGCCTGCTCGAAAACCAGCAGCGCGAGCTCGGCGAACTGGCCGTCATCCTTGAGCCCCTCCAGGTAGCGGATCAGCGGATGCGCGACGTTGACCTCCAGCAGCGGAGTCGCGGGCGGAGTCTTCTGTCCCGCCGCCTCGAAGATCCGCCGCATGCGCTCGGGAAGATCGTGCTCGCCGAGCACCAGGCAGGCGGGCGAGTCCTGCAACCGCTCGCTGACGCGTACCTCGGTGACGCGCGCCTCGAGCGCGTCCTTGATGCGCTTGAGCAGGCCCTTGCTCTCCTTCAGCTCGGCGTCGTGCTGCTTGCGGTCCGCTTCGCTGGCGAGTGAGCCGAGCGCGAGATCGCCGCGCGCGGCATCCTTGAAGTGCTTGGACTCGTAAGGCGGCATCTGCCCCATCACCCACTCGTCGATGCGCTCGCCGAGCAGCAGCACCTCGAGGCCGAGCGACTTGAGGCGCTCGATGGCGGGGCTGGCGCGGGCCGCCTCCAGACTCTCGGCGGTGACGTAGTAAATGCGCTCCTGACCGGGCTTCATGCGCGCCAGGTAGTCCGCCAGACTCACCGACGGGGTGTTATCGGGGTGGTGGGTGCTCGCAAAGCGCAACAGCGGCAGCAGCGCCGCCTGGTTGGCGTAGTCCTGGCCGATGCCCTCCTTCAGCACCGCGCCAAACTCCTTCCAGAAGGTCGCGTACTTGTCCGGCTCGTCCTTGGCGAGCCTCGCCAGCAGGTCGAGTACCCGGCGGGTGAGGCCGTTCCTGATCGCCTCGACCTCCGGCTCCTGCTGCAGCAGCTCGCGCGAGACATTCAGCGGCAGGTCGCTCGAGTCGACCACGCCCTTGATGAAGCGCAGGTACAGCGGCAGGAACTGCTCGGCGTCGTCCATGATGAATACGCGCCGTACGTACAGCTTGACGCCGCGCGGTGCCTCGCGCTGCCACAGGTCGAAGGGCGCGCGCGCCGGCAGGTATAGGAGGCTCGTGTACTCGCGCTTGCCCTCGACCTTGTTGTGGCTCCACGCCAGCGGATCGCTGGAGTCGTGCGCCAGGTACTGATAGAACTGCCGATAGTCATCGTCGGAGATCTGCGCGCGCGGCAGCGTCCACAGCGCCTTCGCCTGGTTCACCACCTCGAGATCGAGCGAGGCCTCGCCTTCCTTGCGCATGCGCACCGGGAAGCCGATGTGGTCGGAGTAGCGGCGGATGAGCGTGCGCACGCGCAGCGCGTCGGCGAACTCGCGCGCGTCGCTCTTGAGGTGCAGCGTCACCGCGGTACCGCGCTCAGCCTGAGTCACCGTCTCAACCGTGAACTCGCCGTCGCCGCGCGATTCCCACAGCACCCCGGCGTCAGCTGCCGTCCCGGCCTTGCGTGAGCGCACCGCGACGCGCTCGGCGACTATGAAGGCCGAGTAGAAGCCCACGCCGAACTGTCCGATGAGCGCCGAAGCCTTCTGCTCATCGCCCGAGAGCGAGCGGAAGAACTCCGCGGTGCCCGAGCGCGCAATGGTGCCGAGGTTCGCGACCGCCTCGGCCCGCGTCATGCCGATGCCGTTGTCGCTGATGGTGAGCGTGCCGGCGGAGGAATCGACATCGATACGGATGCCGAGCTCGGGGTCGTCGGCGAGCAGCGCGCTGTCGGCGAGCGCTGCGAAGCGCAGCCGGTCGCAGGCATCGGAGGCGTTGGAGATGAGCTCGCGCAGGAAGATCTCCCTGTGGCTGTACAGGGAGTGGATCATGAGCCGCAGCAGCTCGCGCACCTCGGCCTGGAAGCCCTGGGTCTCGCGACCGCCATCCGCACCGGGCAGCGCGCCGCTGCCGCCAGCGTCCCCGGGGTTCTCTTGTCCTGTCATGCCCGCCCCTTCCCACCGCTCAGCAAGGCTCAGGACGAGCGATCTGGGGAATCAGTGCAGGATTTTCAAGGCCTTCAGGCCAGCAGGCGCAGCAGCTGGCGGTAGGTGCCCCAGAAGGCCGCTGCGGCCGCGAGCAGCGCGGCCCCGGCGCGCAGGTCCGGGAGAGTGAGGTAGATCCACAGGGCCGACGCGGCGGTCATAATCGGCGCCGTGCCCGCGAGCGCCTCGACAGCGGTCGCCGTCGCCACGTGCCGACAGGCATGCGTCAGATCATCGAGCTCGTCCCAGAGATGCAGGAAGACTTCCATCCACGCCACTGTACGTCAGCCGCGCGGACCGGCGGCGTGCGCACGCTCACACCTCGCGCGTCGGCTTGCAGCAGCAGGAGGCCGCACGTAGGCTTGAGTGCGATGCTCGTTCCGGGAACATGACAAAACTACGCCGCCATGCAACGCATCGTCGTCCTTAACCCTAAGGGCGGATCGGGCAAGACGACGATCGCGATCAACCTGGCAAGCTATCTCGCCTCGCAGGGGCACTCGCCGGTGCTCATGGACTACGATCCGCAGGGGTCCTCCCTTCGCTGGGTGCGCAAGCGCCAGCCGTCGCAGCCCCAGATCCAGGCGATTGCCGCTTTCGAGAAGGCAGACATCCGCACGACGCGAACGTTCCAATTGCGCCTGCCGGAGTCTGCGACCCACGTCATAGTGGACACACCGGCGGCACTCGAGCCGAGTCAGCTGCCGGAGATGACGCGCGCCGCCGACAAGATCATCGTGCCGGTGCTGCCCTCGGACATCGACATCCACACCTGCTCGCGCTGCATCCGCGACCTGCTGCTGGTCGCCAAGATCCGCCGCGACGAGGACCGCATCGGGGTGATCGCCAACCGCATCCGGCGCAACACCCTCACCTACCAGGCGCTGATCCGCTTCCTGCACACCCTGGGGATACCGATCGTCGCCACGATCCGCGACTCGCAGAATTACCTGCGCGCGGCCGAGCTCGGGGTCGGGGTGCACGAGATGAAAAAGCACGTTGCGCAGGATGACGTCGAGCAGTGGGCGCCACTGGTAGCGTGGCTCGCCGCGCCGCGGGGCGCGCGGCCCGGGGCTGCGGGCGCGGCGCATCCTGCGGCCGCGCCACAGCCGCTGGTGGCAGTGGCTGAAGCAGCGGCGCCCGCGCCGGGCGTGGTGCCTGGGGCGGCAATGCCCGCGGCAGCAGAGCCCGCGGCAGGGAGCGGCGCTACCCCGGCGGCGGCCGAAGGGCCGGAAACCGCAGCACCTGCCAGCAGCGCCGGCGATACTCGGGCGGAAAGCACGGCCGCCCCAGCGCTGGCCAGCGCTTAGGGCTCGCATCGTCAGCAGAGGTTGGTCGAGGGGCTTATTTCTTCGGCAGCTTGCCGGGACCGCTCTTCGGCGCGCTCTCGGTCGAGCCCCACGAATCGCGGACCTGATCCGCCCAGCTCTTGTAGTTCGACCAGGTGTAGAGGTTGCGCGTGATGGCCGCCTGTCGCGCCCGCGCGCGCTGCATGCGATCCAGCCAGTTCGCGTAAGCGTCTGCACCAACCGGCGGAGTGCCGCTCGGTGCCGGCGGCTCGTGATTGCCGGGCGCGTCGTCTCGCCCCCTGTTCGATGAGCTCATGGAAAGCTCCTGAAGCTGTGGTTGGCAGCGTACGGCGTTCGCTTCGCCACCGCAGGAACTGGTTCACAGGCATGTCGCCGCTCGCATACGCGCGACTGCGCTTATGACGCAGCTCTCGCGCTGCGCACGCAAAGTGTGCGGCACGCAAAGCGTTATGTAAGGGAACGCGCCGCGCTGCGCGGCGTTTACGCCACCAGCCGGTAGACGGGCTTGTAGACGCTGCCCGGCAGACGCATGCGTCGCTGCGCGACGAACGCCGCGAGCAGCTCGTCGAGCATGCGCATCAGGTGCGGATCGCCGGCGAGCTCGTAGGGGCCGTGGCGCTCGATCGCCTGGATGCCGTACTCCTTGACGTTACCGGTGACCACGCCCGAGAACGCCCGGCGGAGATTCGCCGCCAGCTGGTGCGCGGGCTGGTCGCGCCCGAGGTTCAGCTCGCGCATCGACTGATGCGTCACCTCGAAGGGAAGCTGGAACTCCGGGCGGATCGACAGCAGCCAGTTGAAGTTGTACGAGTCGCTGCGCCGGCGGCGGAACTCGCGCACCGTGTCCATGCCGCGCACCATGCGCCGCGCCACCGCCGGTGGATCGTCGATGATGAGCGTGAAGCGCCGCAGCGCATCCTCCCCGAGCGTGGCGCCGATGAAGCGCTGGATCTGCTCGAAGTACGCGGCGGCCGTGCGCGGCCCGGTGAGCACAATCGGGAACGGCTGCTCGCGGTTCGCAGGGTCGAGCAGGATCCCGGCGAGGTACAGGATCTCCTCGGCCGTGCCGGCGCCGCCCGGGAACACCACGATGCCGTGCGCCAGGCGCACGAACGCCTCGAGGCGCTTCTCGATGTCCGGGAGGATCGCGAGCTGCGTCACGATCGGGTTGGGGGGCTCGGCGGCGATGATGCCGGGCTCGGTAATGCCGATGTAGCGGCCGTGCTCGATGCGCTGCTTGGCATGACCGATGGTCGCGCCCTTCATCGGCCCCTTCATGGCGCCGGGGCCGCAGCCGGTGCAGACGTCCATGCCGCGCAGGCCCAGCTCGTAGCCGACGTTCTTGGTGTACTGGTACTCCTGCCCGTCGATCGAATGCCCGCCCCAGCAGACCACCAGCTTGGGGCGCGACTTGTGATCGAGCAGCCGCGCGTTGCGCAGCATGTGGAACACGGCGTTGGTGATCGAAGCCGAGTCGGTCAGGTCGAAGCGCCCGCTGGCGACGATCTCGTTGGCGATGAACACCACGTCGCGCAGCACCGCGAACAGGTGCTCCTTGATGCCGCGGATCATCTCGCCGTCGACGAAGGCCGCCGCCGGCGCGTTCTTCATCTCGAGCTTCACGCCCCACGGGTGGCGCACGATGCGCACCTCGAAGCTGCGGTAACGGTCGAAGATCTCCTTGGCGTTGTCAGTCGGGGCGCCGGAGTTCAGTACCGCGAGCGCGCAGCGGCGGAACAGCGGGTACAGCCCCCCCTGACCGGTATCGAGGAGCTTGTCGATCTCGGTCTGCGAGAGGTTCTCGAGGCTGCCGCGCGGGCCGACGCGGGCGTCCACGAACTCGGAAACGTCGAAGCTGCTGCTCACTTAGCTCAACTGGCTCAACGGCAGGATGCCTGGTCGGGGGAGGATATCCGGCTCACGCGCAGGATGTGCGTCTTACGGCAGGATGTCGATCGACACGCCGTCGGGCACCAGCATCCAGATCTCGAGCATGTCGGCATTCGAGACCGCGATGCAGCCGTCGGTCCAGTCGTGGTGCAGGTAGTAGTCCGGGTCATGCTTCAGGAAGTTGGGCTCGCCATGGATCATGATCGAGCCGCCCGTGTCCCAGCGGTGCGCACGCGCCCGCCTCAGGTCGGAGTCGTTGGGGTAGGACACCTTGATCGACAGGAAGTAATCGCTGCGCTCGTTGCGCTGCGCGAGCCGGTAGCTGCCCTCGGGAGTGCGGAAGTCTCCGGAGCGCTCCTTCTGGCCTATGGGGTTCAGGCCGAGCGACACATGGTAGGAGCGCACGACGTTGCCGCCGTGCATCAGGTACAAGCGCCGCTCGGACTTCCTCACCATCACTCGATCGACCGCCGGCAGGGAATTGCCGGTGGTGAGCATCGCCGGCTGCGGTACGGGCTGCGCTTGCGGCGGCGCCTGCGGCAGCGCGTCGGCGTGCGCACTCGCCGCCGTGCAGGCGAGCACCACGAGCGTAGCCAAGGTCCTGAATGTCATACGTTTCGCATGGATCGGCGCAAGCGGCCGAAAGATTATAGGCATAGCCCAAGCGTCCGCGCAGGTACGCGCATCACAGCACTTCACCCGCCGCCGCTGACCTCGGCGACGCGCGGAATCACGATCTGTGTGCCGGCATGGAGCGAGGCGAAGTCGACGTCCGGGTTGTACTGCTGCAGCAGCCACTCGGGCAGAGCCGCGGTGTGCTGCGTGAGCGTCCAGAGCGAATCCCCGCTGCGCGCGATGTAGACCTCGGTGCCGACGATGCGGTGCGCGGCGAAGTAGCTGGCCTGCAGCTCGCGGTGATAGTCCTTACGGCGCTGCTCGAAGGTCTCGCGCGCCACGTTGCGGAAATCCAGCCGCAAGCGATACCCGACCAGCACCGGCTTGCGGAAGCTCATGTGATTGAGCTCGCGCAGCCGCGCTGCGCTCACTCCCAGCCAGTCGGCGTAGTGCCCGAGCGTCTCGTCGGTCGCAACCCGGATTGTGTCGTCATGCGCGACGTTGTAGTCGGTGGGGTCGGCGTTCTGCTGTGCTTCGTCCGCAGGTCCCACTCCCGGGGCCAGCGCCTCCGCCTGCGCCGCCGACACCGGCTGCGGACCCGCGGCTGCGTGCCGCGAGGCGGTAACCGTCACGATCTCCTCGGTTGCCTCGGCCGCGGCTGCATCCTCCGCACTCTCGCGCTGCGCCTCCTCCGGCGTCACCGCCCCTGCGAGCGGTGGTCCGGCCACAGCGCGCCCGCCGGTCGCGGCAATGCGCACCGGTGGTGCAGCGGTCTGCGGCGCATTGGTCCCCGGCGCCGCCGGGGCTGGCGGGTTCGCTGCGACGGTGACCGGCGCCGGCGCCGGCAGCAGCAGCGAGCGGCCGGGCCGCAGCCGTGCGCTGGTGCGCAGGCCGTTGAGGCGTGCGAGCTGCTGGATCGGCACCCCGAAGCGGTCGGCAAGCAGCGCCAGGGTGTCGCCGCCCTGTACGCGGTAGTGCGGCGGCGTCGGCTGCCCCGCAAAGAGCTCGGCGGGCTTGAGCCGCTGCGCCAGGAGCTCCGTGGTCCAGCGCTGGCCGCCGTCCGGCAGGCGCAGGTGGTAGGCGCGCGGCACGCGCAGCCGGTCTTCCCACACGGGGCGCAGAAGCGCCGGGTTCAGAGCGCGCAGCTTGGCCGGGTCTATGTCCAGCGCGTGCTCGAGCGCCTTGATCGAGACGTAGCCCGGCACGCTCAGTTCCTGGAACTTCGCTTCGCTCTCGCGCTGGATGGGTCCGAAGTACTTCTCCGGGTTGCGGTCGATCTCGAGCGCGGCGAGGAACGAGACGTAGAAGTTGCGCGAGGCAAACCCGAACGTGCGACTGGTGTAGTTGCGCACAATGCGCACGATGTCGTCCGTGCCGACCTGCTCCTTGGCGCGCAGCATGCCGGCGCTGCCATGGTTGTAAGCCGTCAGCGCCAGCGGCCAGGTGCCGAGCACCCGGTAGTTGTAGGCGAGCAGCTGCGCAGCCGCTTCGGTGGAGCGGAACGGATCGAGGCGGTCGTCGACGGAGCCGTCGATGCGCATGTAGCGCCGGCCGGTGGAGCGCATGAACTGCCACAGGCCCGCCGCGCCGACCTTCGAACGGGCGAACGGGTTGAACGAGGACTCGACGTGCGGCAGCACCGCGAGCTCCGCGGGTAGCCCGAGATTGGCGAGCACCTCCTCGATATGGGTCTCCCAGGCGCCCGAACGGATCAGCCCCTCGCGGAAGCGGTCCGACTGACCGAGCTGGAAGCGGATGTCATCGACCGCCTCACGCAGCCGCGCGGGTGTGGCGCCATCTCCCCACAGATCGCGGATGCGCTGGTCCTCCGGCGAGAGCGGCGCCGGGCCCGCATCAGCGATCCGGCGAAGCGCGGCACTGAAGCGATCGCGCGCGGCGTCGACCTGCCGCTCCCGCTCGGCGGACGAGGAGCCCGGCGGGAAGTGCAGCGTGTCGTACACCACGCGCAGGTTGTACTGGTCGTGCAGGAACCCCGAGTTGCTGTCGATCTGCGTGTACACGCGGATCCAGAACTGCACGTCGGGCTCGAGCTCCGGGGGCCGGACCATGGGGTTGTCGGCGGCGAGCGCGCGGGCACCGGTGAAGAGCCACAGGGCTCCGATCAGCAGCACCAGCATGTAGAGCGGGGCGAGTGGCCTCGCCCGCAGGAGTGTCGGGTTCATTTACACCCCTCGAGACCCATGATTCTCTTCTAACTTCAATGACTTGTATGGCAGAGGGCCTCCCTCTCCGTGACGGAGTTCCGGCGAATTACGTCGGATATTTTAACAACCACCCTCGGACCAGGCGGATTCTGGCGCTCTCGCGTGCATCATCGGCCGCGATTCGTGCCGCCGCGCACCCCAGTAGTGTGCGTTGCTTCACAGTTGTGAATGCCATTGCCCACAAGATGTCACATCGGGCCGGTGCGAGCGGTCCCTGGCATGCGTGTTGCTCATATCTCAAGCAGAAGCGGCAAGCGCCGCGAGGAACACACAACGCCAGCGGGAATATTGAATAACAGTGCGGATCCGACCAGGTCGGGAGCTTCGTCGGATACCGCACGGTGACCAGATAACAACGAGAAGACGCTCCTCCACACAAGCAAGCGACCAACGACCCCGCACATGCGGGGTCTTTTTTTGTCGCCGGCAGGCTGTGACACCCCGCGCGAGAAGTCGGCTGACCGCGCGGTGAAGCTTCGATCCTCAGCGAATTGACCCTGGCGGGCAAGTGGCACAATGGCGCGTCATGCAGCGAAAACGGCTGGCGTGCGCCGCGCCGACGATGCTCGCGGCAGCCGCGTGGCTCGGGATCGTGACCGGCCCGGTGGCCACGGCGCAGGCTCCAGCAAAGCCGACCCCGCAGTCGGTCGTCTTCACCGACTACACCCCACTCGCCGACAACGCCGAGCTGGCGCGGCGTCTGCTGAGTCCACTCGCCTACGTTGAGCTCCGGCGGCGCCTGGCTGGCGCGGGAGGTTCGCTCTCCGGGTACCCGGTCGACCTCGCCGCCGAGAAGTTTCTGCTTTACGTACCGGCGCGCCCGCCCGCGGCGGGCTATGGACTCATGGTCTTCGTCCCCCCCTGGGACGACGCGCGGCTGCCCGAGGGCTGGAGCGGTGTGCTCGATCGGCTGGGGATGGTCTTCGTGAGCGCCGCACACTCCGGCAACGACGCCGCGAACGGGCGCCGCGAGCCGCTGGCGGTGCTCGCCGCCTACGACGTCATGCAGCGCCTCAAGGTCGATCCGGCACGGGTGCTGGTCGCCGGCTTCTCCGGCGGCTCGCGCATCGCGATGCGGCTGGCGCTCGCCTACCCGGACCTGTTCCGCGGCGCGGTGCTGAACGCCGGCAGCGACCTCATAGGGTCCGGCGAGCCGGCGCTGCCGCCGCGGGAGCTGTTCGAGCGCTTCCAGGAACAGAGCCGACTCGTCTACGTGACCGGCGACCGCGACACGCTGCACCTTGCCATGGACGCGGCCAGCCTCGAGTCGATGCGCAAGTGGTGCGTGCTCGGCGTCACGCAGCGGATCACGGCCTGGACCGCCCACGAGGGGGCGAGTGGCGCGGCGCTTTCTCGGGCGCTGCAAGCGCTCGAGGCGCCCGCTGCTGCGGACCCGGGGAGGCTCGATGCGTGCCGCGCCGGCATCGAGCAGCGGCTCACGCAGCAACTCGCCGAGGTGCAGGCGCTGACCGCCAGGGGCGAGCGCGGGCAAGCACGCAAGCGGCTGGCAGCGATCGACCGGGAGTTTGGCGGCGTGGCCGCCCCGCGCAGCGTCGAGCTCGAGGCGGCACTGGAGTGAAAGCGGCCAGCGAGGCGCGAGCGGGATCGGGTAGGGGGTGAGCTTACGCTCACTCCCCTCCCACACCACCGTACGTGCGGTTCCGCATACGGCGGTTCAACGAACACACTGGAGTCGCTG
>Ga0209007_1000119_pt1 | contig 46571 bp, 39 predicted proteins | sample JacPinW_OM1H0_O2_FD_187961 | JGI IMG/M metagenome (GOLD analysis project Ga0209007, IMG submission 187961) | Forest soil microbial communities from Algoma, Ontario, Canada - Jack Pine, Ontario site 1_JW_OM1H0_O2 (SPAdes) (version 2) | ecosystem: Environmental > Terrestrial > Soil > Boreal... | reverse complement strand
CGAGCGCAGGAAAAGGAACTGGCCCGCCTGAATTTGCTGGCCCAGGAACGCGCCCAGGAATCCGAGCGCCTCACAGAAGAAGTAACCCGCAACATGCCCACCGGCTTGCTTCTGGTGAACGCCACCGGCTCCATCAGTTCCACCAATCCCGCAGCCGAAGAAGCGCTCGGCATTCGAACTCTGCGCTACCGTTCGTACCAAGAAATCCTCGGCGCCGATTCTGATTTGACGAAAATGCTCACCGCCTGTTTGCGTGACGCGCAAACCATTCAGCGCGGCGAAGTGGAACACATAACCGCCAGCGGCGAAGTCCGCCACCTCGGCGTCACCATTTCCCCAATTTATCGTACCGTGCGAAACCCAGCGCGTGGCAATCCGGATCTGGACATGAAGGTCAGCGGCGCTCTATGCCTGATGAGCGACCTGACTGAACTCACCGCGCTGCAAAAACAGATGCGTTGGAAGGAAAACCTCGCGGCTCTCGGCGAAATGTCCGCCGGAATCGCGCACGAGTTCAAAAATTCGCTGGCCACGATTTCCGGCTACGCGCAGATGATTCGCAGCGAATCCAAACCAGATGAAATCTCGGAATCGGCGGACCGCATTCTCGACCAAACGCGCGCCTTAACCCACGTGGTCACCGAATTTCTGCGTTTCGCCAAGCCGCTCGAAATCTGTTACGAATCCGTTCCCATGCAAACTCTGGTGGAAAAAGTAGCCGAAGAGCTTCACGAAACCATTCCTGAATGCGCGGTGCGGTTGGAAGGCGCTTTTCAAGAGCTACCCGGCGATGAAGCTTTGATCCGCCAGGCCCTTCTGAATCTCGTCCGCAACGGAGCGCAAGCTGCGAAAGAATCTTCGAACCCGCCGCGCGTCACGATTTCAGGCACGGTGGAAGACCTCGGCGGACGAAAATGGCAGCGCATATGCGTCGCCGACAACGGCCCCGGAATTCCGCCCGCGGATTTGCCGAAAATCTTTCTTCCTTTCTACACCACGAAGTCCGAAGGAACCGGCCTCGGCCTCGCCGTGGTCCAAAAAGTAGCCCTCCAGCACGCCGGCAGCATCGAAGCGCGCAACCGTCCCGGCGGGGGAGCCGAGTTTTTGCTATGGTTACCTTTGCGGCAGGAGCCTATACCATCCCCGATTGCCTCCCGCGTCGCCCGCATCTAAACTCGTAACAGGGATACCAGGCAGAAATGCCTCCCCGGAGGCGAACGTCATGCGAACACATTTTTTCGTTGGGTTAGCGGCAGCGGGATTCTTGCTCGTTCCTGCCCGTGGATTCGCCTGCCCGCAGGATCAATCGCAGCAAAGCCAGCAGCCCAGCTCCCAATCGAGCGCTCCACCGAGTTCCCAGCCGGTCGCCCAACAAAGTTCAGCGCAGAAGCCCGACGCACAGGCTAAGCCGTCAACACAATCATCTGACTCAGCTCCTGTGAAGCCCGATCCGCTCGCGGCCGCCGCACGCCGCGCCCGAGAAGAAAAGAAAGATCAAACCAAGCCCGCAAGAGTTTTCACCAATGACAATCTGCCAAGCACCGGCGGCCTCTCTGCCGTTGGCGAAACATCCGCTACCGCTGGCGACAAAGCGAGTGGATCCGAGGGTTCCGCATCACTCGACAGCCAGGAAAAGACGTGGCGCGAAAGATTTGCCAACCTGCGGCATAAACTCGAACAGGATCAGCAGGAACTTGACGTGATGCAGCGCGAGCTCGGCGTGCTCGACGTCCAGTATTACAACAATCCCGTGAAAGCCATGCAGCAGGACTTAACGCGCTCCGACATCAACAAGAAAACTTCCGACATCGACGCCAAGAAAGCGCAAATTGAAGCCGACAAACAGGCCATTTCCGACGCCGAAGACGAATTGCGCAAATCCGGCGGCGACTCCGGTTGGGCGCGCTAGAAGTTCCCGCGATGGAGCCCGTCCTTCTCGTTGAAGATAAACCCGAGCTCCGCGCCATGCTGCGCAAAGCCCTCGAACGCACCGGCTACATTGTGGAAGAAGCTCCCGATGGAAATACCGCGATCGATAAAATTCGCAGCCGCCGCTATCTTCTGATCCTTTCCGATTTGAAACTTCCCGGAAATTCTGGATTGGACGTGCTGCGCGAATCGCGCCGCGTCGAGCCCACACTTCCTGTAATTTTAATGACCGCCTATGGCTCGGTCGAAGAAGCCGTCACCGCCATGAAAGACGGCGCCTTCGATTTCATCCAGAAGCCCGTCGACTTGGATCATCTCAAGCTCCTGCTCGAACGCGCCGCGCAACAGCAGGAATTGTTGCGCGAAAATTTGCTTCTGCGCGAAGAATACGCGCTGCATTACGGCTTTCCGCGCATCGTTGGCGAGCATCCCTCGATGAAAGACGCCAGCCAAATGACCCAGCGCGTCGCAGCCACCGATTCCACCGTTCTGCTCCTTGGCGAAAGTGGAACGGGCAAAGAACTTTTCGCCCGCGCCATCCATCACCTCAGCCCGCGCGCCAATCATCCCTTCGTGGCGCTGAATTGCGCGGCGATCCCCGAAGGTTTGGTGGAAAATGAATTATTCGGACACGAACGCGGCGCCTATACCGGCGCGGGTGCGCGAAAAATCGGCAAACTCGAACTGGCCCATCGCGGCACGCTTTTTCTGGACGAAATCGGCGAACTTCCCCTCGCCATCCAAAGCAAGCTTTTGCGCGTGCTGGAGGAAAAACGCTTTGAGCGCGTCGGCGGCACTCAGGAAATTGAGGTCAACGTCCGCATCCTGACCGCCACAAATAAGAACCTTCACGCAGCCGTGGCCGAAAAAACTTTTCGCGAAGATCTCTATTTCCGGATTTCCGCCGTCCCCATCACGATTCCGCCTCTGCGCGAACGCGGCGATGACGTTTTTCTCCTGGCCGAGCATTTCCTGGAAAAATTCCGACGCGAGTTTCGCAAGCCTGCCTTGAAATTCGCAGAAGAAGCCCGCGCGCGTTTGGCCACTTACACCTGGCCCGGAAATGTCCGCGAATTGCAAAACGCTATCGAGCGCGCCGCCATTCTGGCCAACGGCCCGCAAATCGACGCCGGCTCGCTGCAGTTGCCGGTTGCCAAACCTACTGCCGAGCAACTCCCTGAAGGAATGTTAGACGAGCGCTTTATCTGGGAAGGTCCGCTGGAAGAAGTTTCGCAACGCGCCGTCGCGCACGTCGAACGCTTCAAAATTCAAAACGCCCTGCGCGAATCCAAGTGGAATAAAACCCGTGCGGCGGAAAAACTGGAAGTTTCCTACAAAACCCTGCTCCACAAAATCCGCACCCTGGGCCTGGAAAACTAGCCTTTCGAACCATAACTTCCCCCGGCGCTGATGACCGGCACTCGAGCGGTGTGCAAAACAACGCTTCCGAAATTCCAGGAATACACCCGCACATCCACGAATCCCACTTCCTTGATCATTTTCGCCAGCTCGTTGCGATTCGGAAATCTCGCCACCGACCCCGGTAAATATCGGTACGCATCTTTGCTGCCGGAAATCGCTCCACCCACATTCGGCAGTATGTAACGGAAATAAAATCGGAAAAGAGCCGCCATGGCTCCCCCGCCGGGCTCGGAAAATTCCAGGATGCCCAATTGCCCGCCGTCTTTCAGAACCCGAGCGATCTCGGTAAGCCCACTCTCATAGTTCGCCAAATTGCGGAAACCAAACGCAGTAGTCACCAGATCGAAAGAAGCATCGGGAAACGGCAGGTTCAGCGCGTCCGACGCCACAAACTCCGCGGCCCGATGACGCGCCTGTCCTTTTTTGCGCGCGCGTTCCAGCATCGGTCGCGCAAAATCACAACCCACTATGGGTATGCGGTGCGCCCCGGAATCGCGCAACGCTTTCATACGCACGCGCTCCATGGTGAACGTGAGATCCCCGGTTCCGCAGCACAAATCCAGGATGCGAGCGTCTGTACGCCGAATAATTTTCCCGAATTTTACAGCCGTGCGGTGACGCCACACGCGATCGAGCGACAAAGAAAGCAAGTGGTTCAGAAAATCGTAGCGCGGCGCAATCTTTGTAAACATTTCCCGCACATGTGCCGCGGCTTCGCGCTCATCGCGCGCTCCTTTCGGCCGCGATCCGGGCGCCTGCGTAGGTAGTATCGGAGTCATTATGGGCATGCAGTCGTCAATCCCGCGCCTTCGAGGCGAGTTCCGGCAATTCTGAAATTGTACGCGCAATCAGCTTCCAGGGAAGCACCGCGCCTCTTTGCACTTTTCCAATCGCCCGCGGCAGCACCCAACGAACCTCGCCAATGCGTGTTTTCTTATCGCCCGCTAAAATCCGCCGTAATCGCGTCGCCTCAATCTTTCCCATCGATGGCAGCGGCCCCACGCTCGCCACCAGCCGCATGATCCGCGCGGCATCCGCGTCTCCTATGCACCCAGTCGCCGCCCCTAGCATCGTTGCCGCAAACGTCCCCCACCCAATCGCTTCCCCATGGAGAAATCGGCGGTATTCGGTAATCGCTTCCAGGGCGTGCCCAAACGTATGTCCAAAGTTTAGTGTCTCGCGCAGCCCGCTCTCGCGTTCATCTCGTTCCACAATGTGTGCCTTAATTCGTATGCACCGATATATCACATGCTCCAGCGCCGCCGCGTCCCTCCGCAGCAGCCCCAGCATATTGCGTTCCAGGTAGCCAAACAGTCCCGCATCCGCGATCGCGCCGTACTTGATTACTTCATACAAGCCCGACCGGTATTCCCGGTGTGGCAACGTCCCCAGCATATCCATATCGGCGATAACCGCATCCGGCGGATAGAACGCGCCCACCAGATTTTTCCCTTCCGGCAGATTTACGCCAGTCTTGCCGCCCACTGAACTATCCACCTGCGCCACCAGCGTGGTGGGGATTTGCACCAACCGGACCCCGCGCAAATAGCTCGCTGCCGCAAACCCCGCCACATCCCCCACGACGCCGCCGCCCACTGCCACGATCACTGCGCGCCGGTCTGCTCCCGCATGGCTCAACGCACGACACAGCAGCTCCACGGTTTCCAGATTCTTAGCGCCTTCGCTGTCGTCGATCAAAAAAGTATTTTTCGCGCGAGGCCCGCCAATGCTTTTCGAAACTTTTCGCCCCCAATGCCTCCAAATATTCGGCGACGAAATCACAAACGTCCCGCTCGCATCCGCCATCCGCGCAAGCACGGAACCAACGCGCGCAAGCTCGCCTCGCGAACACTGCACCTTATACACACCGCGAGAAGACCTAATACGGATGGTTGCCATGGGAAACAAAAATGTAGCACACCTGGGCCGTTCCCGCCGCAGTCGCAGCCATTGACCATCTATCCATAGATAGCCTATAGTAGGCGGTCTATGCCAAACAAACCTGATCTGCTCCCCGGAACCCTGGACATGCTCATCCTGAGGACGCTTAAGCGCGCCCCGCAGCATGGCTACGGAATCGCTCTTTCCATCAAACACCTCTCCGACAATGTGCTGACCGTCGAAGAAGGCTCGCTCTACCCCGCGCTCCAACGCCTGCTCCTACGGGGCTGGGTCAAAGCTGAATGGAAGAAAACCGAAACCAATCGCCGCGCGCGCTTTTACACCTTGACGCCCGCCGGCCGCAAACAACTCGGCGCCGAACTCTCGCAATTCGAACAAATGATCGCGGCCATCAGCCGTGTCCTCCAGGACGCATAAGGAGCCACTGTGGACTCGCTTCTCCTTTTCTTCCGCAAACTCGCAATCCTCTTCCACCGCGAAAAGTTCAGCAGCGAGATGGAAGAAGAAATGGCCTTTCATCGCGAACAACAAGAAAAAGCTCTCCTATCCGATGGAGCCGCGCCCGACTCCGCGCACTACGCCGCGAAACGCCAATTCGGCAACACCACGCAACTAAAAGAGCAAGCTCACGAACTCGTATCCTTCCATTTCGAAACCGTTCTTCAGGATTTCCGTTTCGCCATCCGCCAACTTCGTAAAAATCCCGGCTTCACCTTCACCGCCATCGGCATGCTCGCCCTGGGCATGTGCGCCAGCATAGCCATCTTCGCCTTTGTGGACGCTGCGCTGATCAAACCGTTGCCCTATCGCGATCCGTCGCGCCTGGTCGGCGTTTTTGAAAGTATCCCGGAATGTCCCCAGTGCCCGCTTTCTTATCCGGATTATCTCGACTGGAAAAGGCTCAATACCGTTTTCACCTCGCTGGACCTGTATCAACGCAATGGCTTTCTACTCAGCACTCCGGAAGGCGCACAGCTCGCGCGCGGCCTTCGCGTGAGCGACGGTTTTCTGCGCACCCTCGGCATCACTCCCCTGCTTGGTCGCGATTTCTATCCGGGTGAAGATCTAGCCTCAGCTCAAGCCACGGTCTTGCTCAGCTATGCCGCCTGGCAGCAGCGTTACGGCGGAAAAGACGACGTGTTGGGACAAACAGTAATACTCGATGGCGCTCCATACACTATCATCGGCGTGCTTCCGCGCGAATTTCAATTTGCCCCCGCCAGGTCCGCGGAGTTTTGGGCCGCTCTCCACGCGCCGAATTCTTGCGAAGTCCGGCGAAGCTGCCATGGCCTTATGGCCGTAGCACGTCTGAAAGATGGCGTCTCGATCCAAACTGCATTGGCCGACACGAAATCCATCGCCGCACAACTCGAGATTCAGTATCCCGATTCGAATCGCGGACAAGGCGCAGCGGTCGCGACTCTCGCCGACGTCATCGTTGGAGACATCCGTCCCATATTGCTGGTTCTCCTGGGCGGAGCCGGATTGCTGCTGCTGATCGCTTGCGTCAACGTCACCAGCCTGCTGCTCGTGCGCTCCGAAGGCCGCAGGCGCGAGATTGCAGTTCGTGGCGCGCTCGGCGCCTCATCCGCCAGATTAGTTCGGCAATTTGCCACCGAAGGTTTCTTGCTGGTTGGAATAGGCAGCGCGCTCGGGATCGTTTTGGCGGGCTGGCTCATGCGGCTCCTCACCCGCCTGATCCCCACTGATATGACGGCCAACATGTCTTATCTGCAAGATCTCGGTTTCAATCTTCGTGTGGGCGCTTTCGCATTTACCATTGCCATACTTTGTATGGCGCTATTTTCAGTAGTTCCCACCTGGCGCCTTTCCTTGGCGTCCCTTCGCGGAGGACTCACGGAAGGAAGTCGCGGCTCTTCAGTAAATTCATGGAGCCGCCTCGGTTCGAACCTTGTAGTGATGGAGATTGCCATCGCCATGGTCCTGCTCGTAGGCGCCGGTTTGCTGGGAAAAAGTCTGTACCGTTTGCTCCATGTAAACCTCGGGTTCCAGCCCGATCATCTCGCCACGCTCGAAGTCGACGCGCCCGACGATGTTTACGGTAAAGACGAATCCTCCATCGCGCTCGAACGCCGTGTCATCAGCGAGATCGAAAAACTTCCCGGCGTCCAATCCGTTGGCGTTTCTCATCTCGGTATCCCCATGGACGGCAATGGCAACACCACATGGTTCCGCGTCATCGGCCGCCCCTGGCACGGCGAGCACAATGACACTCCGCAACGCGACGTTAGCCCCACTTACTTCACCGCACTGCACGCGAAGCTGGTCCGCGGCCGCTATTTCAACGAAAACGAAGACGCTTCGAAACCCAGCGTCGCCATCGTTAACCAGGCATTAGTACGAAAACATTTCTCCAACGACGAAGACGCCATCGGCAAACAACTTTCTTTCGTTCCGGTGGCCACCAAGCCCATCGAAATCGTCGGCGTGGTCGAAGATATCAAGGAAGGCCCGCTGGATATCGCAACGCCTCCCGTTCTGTACTTTCCTTTGAACCAAAACCCATCCGACTCCTTCGCTGTGGTCGTCCGCACATCTCAGTCCGAAGCGTCAGTGCTACCCGCCATGGTCGCCGCCATCCATCGTATTGACCGCAATATTGCGGTGCACGACGAGATGACCATGACGGAAAAAATCAATAACTCGCAGACGGCTTACCTCCATCACTCTTCAGCGTGGCTGGTAGGCGGTTTCGCCGCAATGGCGCTTCTCTTGAGCGCGATCGGACTGTACGGCGTCGTCGCCTATTCCGTCAGCCAGAGAACTCGCGAACTCGGAATTCGCCTCGCACTCGGTGCCCAACCCCGCGCCGTCTATCAACTGGTCATGAAAGAAGCTGGATGGTTAGCCGCTGCCGGCATCGCGATAGGTTTGGCTTGCGCCATCGCTGTGGCAACTTTGATGCGCGGCGTACTATTTGGCGTGCGTTCCTGGGATCTATCGACGCTCGCCGCCGTCGCCCTAGTTCTCGGCGCTTCCGCGCTCGTGGCGAGCTACGTCCCCGCACGGCGCGCAGCTTCGCTTGATCCCGTGGAAGTCCTGCGGAGTGAATAGTTGTTTCGCGCTCTGGCCGGGATAGCTCTAGTGGAATTTCTTCTGCAGTTCGTTAACCGTCTCTAAAACCACGTGGCCCACGATCGCCACGCTCCGCGGACTCACCTTATCCAGCGTGTCCTGCGGCGTGTGCCAATACTTCGGATCCTGAAATCCATCCCAGTCGATGATGTCAACCGCCGGAACGTCCCGCGACAAAAATGACTGGTGGTCGTCCGATATCGTTTCGCTGCGCGACACAAAAACGTCTCCGTAACCCAAATGCCCCGCCGTCTTCCAAATCAAATCTGTCAGCCATTTCGTGGAATTTGCTTCGCGCGGAATCGCCAGTCCGTATTGGCCAATCATGTCCGCCAGTATCACCGCCTTCACCCGCTTCAAATCGCCCGATACCGCCATCCGTGCCGCCAGTTCGCGGCTTCCGTACGTGTGGTCCTCGTCTTTATCCCAATCCACAAAAGCTTCTTCGCCATCCAAAAATGCGATCCACACCGAGTTCGGCCCTTTTTTTCCGCACAGAAGCCGCGCCATCTCCAGCATCACTCCATCCGACGACGCGCTGTCCTCCGCGCCCACAAAATTCTGCACGCTGCTCAGCGAATCGTAATGCGTCAGCAGCAGAATAATTCCCTGCCCAGTTCCGGGCGCTTTCGCAATAATGTTTTTCATCGCCACTTCGCCAACCGGCGTGGACGCGTGAAAATCGTCTTCGCCCACCGTGCATCCATAGCCTTTCAGTTGCTCGCGAATGTAATCCTGAACCTGATGAATCCCTTCTGACGCCGGCGGACGGGGCCCAAAACTCACAATCTTCGCCACATGCTCGTAAGCCTTCGCGCCGTCAAATCCTCCCGTTTGTGAAGCGGGCGGCGCAATATCAGCAGGCGCGCTCAAAGCGGCCGCGTTCCCTTGCTGCGACGCAGAAGCCGCGGACGGTTCCGAGCCGGCTCCGCCACGCCCGCACGCAGCCACGCCCAGGGCGGCTGCCAACAATCCGGCCGCCAGCGCCCGTTTGTCCCACGAATTCAACATCTATTGCGCCTCCCCGGCCGCCACATCCGCCGCCTGCTTGCGCCTCAACACCACATAGGAAACCAGCACGCCGATAAAATACAGCAGGATCATCGGCGCCATGAAAACCAGCATGGTCGTGGCGTCCGGAGTCGGCGTCACAATCGCCGCCACCACCGTGATCAACAGCATCGCGTACCTGAAATTCCTCAGCAGAAATTTCGGCGTCACAATTCCGAACAGCGAAAGAATAAAAATCAGAACCGGCAGCTCGAATACCACTCCCAGTCCCAGCAGAATCACCAGCGTCAAATCAAAATATTCGTTGATGCTGATCAGCGGCTTGATGGGCCCTTCATTCGCGAACCCGATCAGAAATTTCAGCGTGGTCGGCAACATCACGAAATAGCCAAACGCCAGCCCGCATACAAACAGAAACATCGAAGAAATGATGAATCCCGCCACCGCTCGGCGTTCATGCTTGAAAAGCCCCGGCGCCACAAAAAGCCAGATCTGATACAGCACAAACGGCATCGCCAGCGCGATTCCCAAATAGAGTCCCAGCGAAATCACCAGGCTCACATAACCTGCCGGGCTTGTGTAATAGAGGTTGTCTTCCAGATGCGCCGAACGCAGCGCCATGTGCATGGGCTGCACGATGAAGGTGATGAAGTGCTTCGACAGCAGCAGCCCGATTCCCGTGCCAATTACAATCGCGACTGCTGCGTGGATCAGCCGCTTGCGCAGCTCCACAAGGTGCTCGAAAAACGACATGCGCCCGCCCGGATCATTCTCACCCGGCGGACTTGCATTCAGGTCAGGCTGGGCGGCTGCCGCCATCGCTCCCCTTGCTGTGCTCAGCTTTGGCTGACTCCCCTGCGCCTTCTTGCTCTGTATCGACGCGCGCCGAGTTCACCTCGGCCTGCGTAGCTCCCGCGTTCGCCGCAGAAGCACTTGCCGATGATTCGCCAGTTTTAGCGTCAGAGGAATCCGTGTGCGTCGGCGCGTCCGCCCGCGTGGCGCCAGCCGTTTCTGCCGACGCATTCTCTCCCGCTGACGAACTCGCAGGCGCCACCGTCCATCCGCGCGGCGCATCCGCAGTCACTGTCCCCGTCGCGCCCACAACTTCGGGTTGTCCAATCGTGTTCTGCTGCGTAGGAGCGATCGTGGTCCCCGTTCCCGCCGCCCCAGCCGCGCGCATGCTAGCCTCGCGCTCAATCTCGCGCATATGCTCATCAAAGGTCGAACGCAGATCGCCCGTAGCGCGCCTGAATTCGCCCATAATTTTGCCCAAATTTCGCGCCAGATCCGGCAGCTTCTCCGGCCCAAATACAATCAGGACGACCACGAAGATGATAATCAGGTGTGGAACGCTGAACATTTTGAAGTCAGTTGCGCAGTACGGCGCCGCGTTTGCAGTTTATCTCTAATCCCTGCTCACGAGACGCCGTTTTTGCAAGTTTCCGCTGCCACTGGATTTACTTTGCGGGGGCGGGAGCCGCTGCGGCGGGCTTGGGCTGAATCGAAACTAGCTCGACGTCAAAAATCAAAGTGGCGTTGGGCCCGATCACTCCACCCGGCGCGCGCGCTCCGTAGGCCAGATCAGAAGGAATAAAGAGCTCCCACTTCGATCCTACCGGCATCAGTTGCAAAGCCTCCGTCCATCCCTTAATTATTCCGCCAACTCGAAACGTTACCGGCTTCCCGCCATGCTTGGCCGAGCTATCGAATTCCGTGCCGTCCAGCAGCGTCCCCTTGTAATTGCATTGAACCATGTCTTGAGCTGTAGGCTTCGGTCCTTCGCCTTCCGTGATTATTTTGTACTGCAGCCCGCTCGGCAGCGTCACTACGCCTTCCTTGGCTTTATTGGCCGCTAGAAACGCGTCTCCCTCTTTTTTATTTGTCGCCGCCGCTTCCTGCACCTTTTCCTCCTGTTTTTTCTTCATCTCGCCCTGGAATGCAGTCATCACGGTTTTCACTTCATCGTCGGTCAGCTGAGCCTTGCCGGCCAACTCATCCTTCATCCCTCGCAACAGAATATTGGGATCAATGTCCACCGCGTTTTTGCTCATATTCTTGCCGATATTCATTCCAATGGCGTAGCTCACCTTGTCCTTGTCCGTCTTCAGCACCAGAGGAGCCGCGGCGGTATGATGCACCGGCGTTTTTCCCGCGGCGGACGTTTGCGATTTTGCCGCAGGTTTCTTCGTCGCATCCGGCGTTTGCGATTTTGCAGCAGGGGTTTTTGTGGCAGGCGCTTTCGAATCGGACGCCTTCGCAGCCGGCTTCTTCGCATCAGCCGGCGCGGGCGTTTGTGACGCAGGCGCCTGTGAATTATCGGAACTGGGTGTCTGTTGCGCTCTAGCGTTTCCGGCCAGTAGAACAGTCGACACCAATATGGTTGCGGTGATAGTTAAGAATTTTTTCATGTTGCTATTTTCGCATTGGAACGCAGAATCCGCAAATCGCCAGAATATTTCGCCCTCAGCCTGCTTCCCCCCGCGTAAACAAGGACCCCTTGCACTTCTACACGTCTTATGTTAAATACGTGTAGAAGTAGGAGGTATGGCGATGGCCGCAAAATCCGATCTTCCCCAAGGCACTCTCGACCTGCTGATCTTGAAAGTTGTCGCCCTCGGCCCCGTGCACGGCTACGCCATCGCGCAACGTTTGCAGCAAGTCTCCCGCGACGTCGTACAAGTTCCCCAAGGTTCGCTCTATCCCGCGCTGCATCGCCTGGAGAATCGTGGTCTCCTTACCGCCGACTGGAAACAAACCGGCACCGGCCGCGAAGCAAAATTTTATCGCCTCACTCGCAGAGGCCGCGCCCAACTGGAAAGCGAAGCCGTGAGTTGGGAACGCCTCACCGCCGCCGTCAGTCTGATCCTCAAATTGTCCGAAGGAGGTGCCCAATGACTTGGTGGCAGCGCCTTTTGCGCCGACCTCAAATGGACGAGCAGCTCGAAAAAGAGCTGCACTATCACCTCGAGCAGCACGCGAACGATCTTATCGCCCAGGGCTACTCTCCTGAAGATGCATGGCGTCAAGCTCGGCTAGCTATTGGCGGCCCCGAACAAGTAAAAGAAAATTGCCGGGACGCTCGCGGCACTCGCTGGCTGGAGGATTTCTCGCAAGACATCCGTTTCGCCCTTCGCATGTTGCGCAAAAATCCCGGTTTCGCGGTTGTCGCGCTGCTGACGCTTACGCTCGGCGTCGGCGCAACCACCGTGATGTTTACCGTAGTCAACGGTGTTTTGTTGAAACCGCTGCCCTACCCCGAACCGAACGAACTAGTCGCAGTCCACGGCCACACGGAAACCTGGAACACAAAAATTTATGGCGAACAAAACGTCGCCTACCCCGACTTCCTCGACTTGCAGCGTGATGCTCACTCCGTTGACCTTGCCGGAGCACTCTTCAATGGCGCAACACTCAGCGAGCCCGGCCAACCCGAATATGTGGACCTCCACGAAGTCTCTTCCAATCTTTTTTCCGTCCTGCGCGTGAATCCTCTGCGTGGACGCGCCTTCCTCCCCGAAGAAGACCACCAAGGCGCGGCGCCTGTCATGATCCTGGGCTACAGTTTCTGGCAACAACACTTCGGCGGCAGCCCCGAAATTCTCGGCAGCTCAGTCGTTCTCGACCAAAAGCGCTACACCGTAATCGGCATCGCGCCTCCCGGCTTCCGCCAAAACGACGACGAAGCCGACGTCTTCGTCCCCCTGGGCCAGGAAACCGCGCAATTTCTGAAAAGCCGCGGTCCTCATCCCATTAACGTAATCGCGCGCCTCCGCCCCGGCGTCACGCCACCCAACGCACAAGCCGAACTGCAATTGATTGCGCATCATTTGTCGCAGGCCTATGCGAACACCAACGCCGATCGCACTTTCCTCGCAGCGCCGCTGCGCCCGGAAGTTGGAGACGTGCGCTCCACCCTCTGGCTGCTCTTGGGCGCGGTTAGTCTCGTGCTCTTGATCGCCTGCGCAAACGTCGCCAGCCTCCTTCTCGCCCGCGCAGTTTCGCGTCAACGAGAACTTTCCATGCGCGCCGCCCTCGGCGCCAGCCGCGGACGCTTGGTCCGCCAATGCCTCACCGAAAGCGCTGTCCTGGGCCTCACCGGAGGCGTCCTCGGAGTTCTCCTCGCCTACATTGGCCTACGACCCTTCCTCGCGTTCTGGCCCGGCAATCTGCCGCGCGCGCAAGAGGTTCAACTCGACTGGCGCGTAATGCTCTTCGCCGTCTGCATCTCCTTGCTTAGCGGATTTCTTTTTGGCCTCGCGCCGGCCCTCCGCGCTCCCGCGCGTCATCTTGAACAAACCCTCCGCTCCGGCTCTCGCACAATCACTGGAACCGCGCGCCGTCTTCACAGCGTATTCGTAGTCTCCGAAATCGCCCTGGCGCTCGTGCTCTTAGTCGCTGCGGCAATGCTAGGCCGCACGCTCCTGCGTGTTTCCTCGCTCGACCCTGGCCTCAACATCCACAACGTCCTAGTCACTCGCATGGCGCTTTCTCCCGGAGTCCTCGCCGACCCCGGCCGCATCCCTCCCGCTTGGCAGGATGTAATAGACCGCGCCAGCCGCGTCCCTGGCGTTCAGTCCGTCGCCATCGTTGACACCGTTCCCATGCGCGACGGCAACAATCAAATCGGTTACTGGCCCAGCGCCAACGTGCCGCCGGAAAATCAGCAGCCTACCGCCTTGGCCACCAGCGTTTCCCCCAATTATTTAAACGTAATGGGTCTCCATCTCCGTCGCGGCCGCTTCTTCAACGATCAAGACCGCGCTGGCAGCCAGCTCGTCATCGTCATCGACGACGTTCTCGCCCAAAGCGCTTTTCCCGGACAATATCCCGTCGGCAAACTTCTCTGGATGCCCGACATGGATTACGGCCCCTTCACCGTTGTCGGCGTCGTCGGCCACGTTCGCCACTGGGGACTCGCCGGCGACGACCAAGCCCAAGTCCGCGCGCAGTTCTACTATCCCTTCGCGCAACTTCCTGACCAGTTCCTGCGCCGCTGGTCCGAGCTGATGTCCGTCGCGGTGCGCACAAATGTCGAGCCGTTGAGTGTAGTCGATTCCCTCCGCCAGCAAGTCCGCGGCGCTGCTGGCGATCAAGTTCTTTACGAAGTCCGCACCATGGAACAGTTAGCCAGAGGCACGCTAGCCCGCGAGCGCTTCCTCTTGCTTCTCTTCAGTATTTTTGCGGGATTGGCTTTGGTGCTAGCCTGCGTCGGCATCTACGGAGTGCTGGCCTACTTAACGAATCAGCGCGTCCCCGAAATTGGCGTACGCATGGCGCTAGGCGCCAGCCCCGCCGACGTTATGTGGCTCGTCCTTCGAGACAGTCTCGCGATGATCGCTGTTGGGATTATCGTCGGCACCCTAGCCGCTCTCGGTGCCGGACATCTCTTGCAGCATTTAGTAGAAGGAATGCAGCCGACCGGCCCATCGCCCTACGCCATCACCATATCCCTGCTGGTCGCCACCGCCGTTGCGGCAAGCCTGATCCCCGCCCGACGCGCCAGCCAGGTTGACCCCATGAAAGTTTTGCGCCAGGAATAAAATATCCTGGCGACTACCTTTCGCTTTCACCAGGAGATTCGACAAGATTGGAATCGTCGAATTGCGCTTTCCGGGATGGCGTCACATGCATTTTTCGCCCGACAGCCGACGCTCGATCGCTCGAGAAAATCGTTGTGGTTTGTGGTTTTCGGCCGCGACGAACCACACCCGCATGAGCCACCGCAAGCAAATCTTTGTGGGTCGTGGCTTCAGCCGCTGAGGGAAGGCTTTGCACCTGCGACACAGACTCCTTTAGCGCGCCATCTTGCAAGGTGGACGCTTCTCGTCAGGGCACGACTTTAGTCGTGCCGTAAACGACACAAAATAAATGCGGCTTCAGCCGCTGAGGGAAGGGTTCGCACTTGCGAGACGCCATCTTGCGCGATGGATAATCTATTTTTTTCTGAGGGATGCGAGTGTTGAAATTGTCTTTTTCTCGGCTGTCTTACCGGAACCACCCTGAATCCGCGCCAGCCTTGCGCCCTTCTTCCGCCAAATCGTCCAACGATTGTTGCAACTTCCCTTTCTGCTCTTCAATCTCCTTGACCTGCCTATTACGGTCTTCAATGTAAATCACGCCTGCCGACGCGCCGCTCATAGGGTCCACGGTGACCGCGCCTTTCTTCTTAATCTCATCCTGAATTCCAGCGATTTGCCGATCCAGTCCAGCCATCTGATCTCGTATGGCCTGCGCTCTCCCGTGCCAATACGCTTCGTTGTTGCCGGAAGATCCCGAACCCGCGCTAGCTCCGGAGTTAGCGTAAGAATTTCCCCCGTCTGAGGTTCCTCCGCTCTGGCTCCCCGCTCCCACTGACGAAACACCGCGCCCCGAGAGCCCGGACAACTTGTCCTCGGTGTACACCGTCGTAGTCTCAGTCTTCGGCTTCTGTGCCTTTGCCTGACGCGCAATAGCCCCCAGCGATTGTTCCTCCGGCGCCGATTGGTCCACCATCTGCGGCTCCGAAGCCGCCTTGCTTTGTGCTTGATTTTGCGCCTGCGTTGGCGTTTGAGTTTGTGTCTGTACGTTACTCTGCGCGGATGCCTGCGTTCGCGCCTGAGATTGTCCCCCACCCGGCGCTGCGGCCGTCGAAGCAGATCCAGCCTGTGACGTCTGACCAAACGCAGCCGGCGCAAGATACAGCACGAGATACGCCGCCACAACCAACAACCCAAACGCGTCTCGCGCCCGAGCGACGTTCAGCCCCCGCGCAATGTTTAGCCTCTGCCATCCAAACCCGCGCCCAGTCTCGGACGTTCTAACAGTTCCTGCCGTCTCAGAATTTCCGCGTCCGTCGCTCATCGTGATCTCCTGCTCGACAGAATTTCTCTCTTGACCTAACGGTATGTCCCTCCGCAACCAGCGTCAACGCGCCCGTCCGCGCCCACATCGTCCAAATTACCTGTCCCCAAGGCCAGTCAACTCTATATGTATCTTTTTCTTTGCAACGCGGACAAAGCTGCGAGGTAGCAGAAAGCCGACAGCGCCAGCACATATCCGAATGCGTAAACAAGATACTTCCACTCACCATGCAGCACCCGCAAGCTGCTGTAAATGCCTTCTGTCTTTTTCCCGAACGCATGCACCATGGGCAGCAGGATATAAAGATAATGAAACGCCTTCTCTAGAACGCGCAGGCCTAAGCTGGAATTCCCCGCGCGTATAGCGCTCTGCGTCCAGAACTGAAAGTCGTAAAACATGCCTGCGTTAAAGATCAGCGCAAAGGTTACCGCGATTGCTGGGTGCATCACCGAAGCCAGTAGCATCAGGTAGGCGATAATTCCTACGGAGGCTATAAAAGTATCTGCCGAAATAAATAACAGTCCCGCGCGTATCGGAACGTGCCAGAAAAGGGACATCACAACCATGCTCGCCAACACCACACAATTGAGCAGTAACGAAACTGCGACAGCCGACAAGAACGTCGATGCTAGCCATACGCTCGGCGGGCACGGCTTCGTAAAAACCATCTTCAGGCTTCGGCTTCTCAGGCTGGAGCTGATAAGAAACAAACTCAAGCCGCCCGCAAACAGAAGTAGATATAAGTTGAGTGTCGAGAAAATTCCCTGCAAAGTATTGAATGCTTGCACGCCGGAATCGCTGAAAAGCGCGGGCAGTGACTCTAATCCGGTCAGTAACAAGAAGACCAGCAGAAATGCGATCAGTAGCCGGCTTCGCCGGTAATAGGCAAAATTAGCTAGAACATTTGCCCTAATTAATTCCGTCACGCCTCGCTCCTTTCTTTCGCTTTACCTGGCAAAGACTCCGGAAGCGCTCGTCCGATATGTCGATCATGCCGGCATCGCTCCTTTGACAATCTTGAAGAAGGAGTCCTCCAGCGAGGCCTTCTTCAGCGAACACTCGTGCACGTTTAGATCGTGTGCGCGTGTGTAGTCCATGAAGTCGTAAAGGCGTTCCTTGGGAATACTCCCTTTCACCACCGTACCCAGATGTTCCACCAGCGTGACGTAGTCCGGCATCGAGCCATTTGGCTCAAACGTGACGTTATAGAGTTCCTTATCGAGTGTCAGGAAGTTGCGCAACTCATCTTGGGCCACCACCTTTCCGCCGTCGATGATGGCCACACGGTTGGCCAGCATTTCAATTTCGGAAAGCACGTGCGAGTTCATCACGATCGTCGCTCCACGCTGGTGAATCTCACGCAAAGTTTCACGAAACTCCCGCACCAGGAGAGGGTCCAGTCCCCGCGTCGGCTCATCCAGGAAAAGCAATCGCGATTCGTGGATAAGACATTGCGCAATCCCTACCTTCTGCTTCATGCCTTTTGAACATTTGGACAGCGGAAGACTCTTAAATTGCGCCAACCCCAATCGTTCTAGAACGTCGTTAACTGTCTTCGACGATATGCGTTTCCCGTAAAGCGAGGCGTAATAGCGCGTCGCTTCCTCCACCGTGAGGTATAGATGGTAGTGTGGCTCCTCCGGCAAATAAGCCACGCTTTCGTACAGCGGAGATCCTAGCTCCGGTGTTTTCCCCATTACTTCCACTTTCCCGGAATTGGGTTTTAACAGGCCGAGAAAGCAATACATGGCCGTGGATTTCCCGGCGCCGTTCTGTCCCACCAGCGCGAAAAAGTCGCCGTCACGCACTTCTAGGCTTAGCCCGTTCAGCGCGTGTACTTTGCCCCGCAGCGGACCGCGCCGAAAATGTATCTGGATATTGTCAGCGACGATCACATGGCCCCCGAGCAGAAGCGTTTGTTGAGCGACCGCACGATCTCGTCATCCGGTTCGTCTTTGAAATTTTCGCTCGTCAGCGCGGTCTTGATTTTTGTGGACGTGTTGCAAGTGCAGGTCTGCACTTTTTTTACGCAGCCGCAGGGGCAATCCATGCGAGCGGCAATCCGCTTCCCGCGCTCGTCGAATTTGTACTGTTCTTCAGACGCGCTTTTGATTTCCGGTTGCCGGGTCGGAAGTGCCGGCTGCTTTTGCGCTTGCACACGATAATCATCGGGCGAGATGACCGCGCCTTTTTGTAAGAGCTGGCGATTCTGCGCTATCAGCTGGTCGAAAGCGACCTCCGCATTCACTAGCGCTCCAGTTTCGTAAAACTGGACCTTCCCATCCACGCCAATCAAAACGGTCGTCGGATACGCTCCCACGCCATATTGCTTGGCGATGGCTCCTTCATCAATTCCGACTGGGAAGTCGATCTTTAACTCCTTCAAAAAATCATCTACACGATCGCGGCTTTCCTCCTCGTCCACACCTATCAACAGGAAGGACTGCGCCTTATGTTCATTGAAGTAACGATTCAACTCTGGCATCTCTTCGCGGCATGGTCCGCACCAGGTTGCGAAGAAATTGAGCACAATGATTTTCTTGCCAACATTCTCCGACAGCTTGAATTGCTCGCCCTGATTAGTCTCCAGCGCAAAATCCGGCGCGATTTGTCCGCGCCATTCCGTGCCGCCGCCCATGCCTTGAGCGTACTGTTGGATTTCCTTGTCCGTGGGTGCAGGCTTGAGTTCGTAGTGCAGAATACTCAGCAGTATTCCTGCCACTATAATCGACACGTTCAGAAGAGGTTTGTTCACTTGCCCTCGGCTCTAGCGCGGTGCGTCGAAAGCCCGGGTACGGACGGATATAGGGCCGGTTCCAGACTTCATTCGACCACATTGCACGCCGGAAATAGCCCCGGCCTGAGGTACAGGTGTAATCGTAAAGTTATGACCACGGGAAGTAATGCCCAGCGGTCGGCGGTGCACTCGGGGCTCTTCTCGTTAATCAAAAAGTCCACCGCCTCGCACCCTTGTATTTCAAGAAAAAGCTCCTATCATTGTCTCGATGAAAATTGGCTTCAGCATTCGCGCTAACAAAGGCGGCCACCAGCCGTCTCAACTGTATTGCCCTGCGAGTCTGAAAATACGCTACTGGGACATGCAAACAACTACCGAGTCTGGCCGGTTTAGTAGCGAGTTAAATCGCCAAATTGCTGAATTAAGAACCCGCGTAAGTTACAGAAAACAAAGAACGACGACCTGCCCAAATCGCCAAAAAATGCAAAAAACCCAAATTACAGTTTTCAACCCTCAGCCGGGCTTTTTCCGCGCCGCCCGAGAGCCTTCACTCAACGAGGGCTCATCCCCATGCCGGAACCGCGCAATCGATTGCAGAAGCGCATGGACCTCGGCAGACGTCTAAACCTTGTGTGGTACAATTTAGTTTTGGGGCACAGTGAGGTCGCATGCATTCTCAACCGTCATCTAAGCGTGGAATCGTCGTACTAATTGCCGTCCTCGGCATCTCGGCTGTCCTGGGAGGCCTCTTCGGCCCCACGCTCAGAGCCCGCGCCTCCAGCACCGCAACCTCGGCCAACTCTGACGCCCAGCTTCAGGACTCCGTAAAAAGTTTCACGCGCGTCCTCTCGGTCGTCGAACGCAATTACGCCGATCCCGTGGACACAGACAAAGTTATCTATGACGGCGCCATCCCCGGCATGCTTCACGTCCTCGACCCGCACTCAAACTTTTTTGATCCCAAGCAATACGCTCTCTTCAAAGAAGAGCAACAGGGGAAATATTACGGCGTCGGTATGACGATTTCTCAGCGCGATAATCAGACCGTGGTCCTCGCGCCATTCCCTGGCTCGCCTGCTTACAAAGCCGGCATACGCCCCGGCGATGTGGTCTCGAAAGTGGAAGGAAAATCCTGCGACGGTCTTACCGGCACTGAAGTTGCGGATATGCTCAAAGGCCCCAAGGGCACCGTCGTCCACATTTCGCTCGGTCGCGAAGGTTGGGACAAGCCCATCGAAGTCGCCGTCACGCGTGACGAAATTCTCCGCCCAGCCGTCGAGTACTTCACCATGGTGAAACCCGGCATCGGTTATGTTCGCCTGGTATCTTTCAGCGAAACCACCGATAGCGATGTGGCTGACGCGCTCCAGAAGCTTGATTACCCCAAGCTCGACGGCCTCATCCTCGACTTGCGCAACAATGGCGGCGGACTGCTCAGCCAGGCTGTCGGTCTCTCCGATATGTTCCTGGATAAAAACGAAATCGTGGTTTCGCATCGCGGACGTTCGTCCCCGGAGCGCCGCTACTACGCCGTGCGCGGGAACCAGGGACTTGAAGTTCCCGTCGTGGTGCTCATCAATGGCCAGAGCGCTTCCGCTTCCGAAATCGTTGCAGGCGCTATACAAGATCACGACCGCGGCTTGGTCGTCGGCGAAACGAGCTTCGGCAAGGGCTTGGTCCAGACCCAGCTCCCGCTCAGTGAAGACACTGCCCTGCTGCTCACCACCGCGCGTTACTACACGCCCAGCGGCCGCTTGATTCAGCGCGATTACAAGAATGTTTCGCTTTACGATTACCACTACAATCCGCAAAAGCCCAAGCAGCCGGAAGTGAAACTAACCGACAGCGGACGCCAGGTATTCGGTCAAGGCGGCATCACTCCAGACGACTTTGTCGCCGCTCCCAAGCAGGACGATTTCCAGCAAGCCCTCTATCGCCGCGGCGTGTTCTATGTTACTCCGCAAGGCGTCGGCGATTTCACCCGCTTCTACCTCAGCGCGAAGCCCGAAATCACCAAGGACTTCGTGGTGGACGACCAGGTGATCAACGAATTCCGGAAGTACCTTTCAGACCAGCACATCAAATACACCGAGCCTGAAATTCAGGAGAACTTGTCCTGGCTGAAATTGCAGATCAAGCGCGAAGTTTTCACCAGCGTTTTCGGATTAAACGAGGGCTTCAAAGTTGCGCTGCAGGATGATCCGCAACTCGATAAAGCCATCGACTTGATCCCGCAATCCCGTGCGCTTTACCAAAACGCGCGCAAGATTGTGGCCGAGCGCCAGGCCAACCAAACTTCTCATCCCTAGCCGGCTCGTCGATTGAACAGCGGCCGCAACCATTTGCGGCCACACAACTTAGCCCAGCCAATTTTTTGTCTGGTAGCCCTGTGAGTATTGCTCCTAAAGTCACGCCTTCCGTAATCCCATTCGACCAACACCACAGACAATCGTATTCTCATTAGGCAGCCCTATTCCCCTTAGGCTGGTCATGAACGCGCCAGACACCGCCCTCAATCGAGTACTGAGCCGCGCCCCGCGGAGGTCCGCCGTAGGCTGGGCATTGCTTGCTGGCTGGGGCGTTATCGTCGGCGGCTATTGCCTGGTCTCCCTAACGATTCCCACGGGCAGGGGCCTGACCGCCTTCGGCGACATTTTCCAGTGCCTCGCTGCTCTCTTCGCCTGTGTTGGGCTGCTGATGAATTCGTCGCTGCCCGAGCGCCGAACCCGGCTGTTTTGGCTGCTCCTGGCGTTGGGATGCGCCACCTGGTTCGTTGGCCAATCCGTATGGACCTACTTCGAAGTGATCTTGCGCAGGGAAACTCCCAATCCATTTATCGGTGACGTAATTCTCTTCCTGCACCCCGTCCCCATGATTGGCGCGCTGGCGCTGAAGCCGCACGATCGCCGCGACGATCTCAACGTCCACACGGGATATCTGGACTTTTCGCTGCTGCTGGTTTGGTGGGTTTACCTTTACCTCTTCGTCGTGATTCCGTGGCAATACATCGCGCCCAACATACAAACCTACGGCCTTACGTACGACCATTTGGCGGCAGCAGAAAACCTGGTGCTCGCAGTCGGATTCGCCATGCTGATGAATCGTTCAAAGGGAAAATGGCGCGAGATTTACGCGCATCTTTTCAGCGCGTCACTTTTGTACGCCGCGGGCTCTTACATCACGAACCGCGCGATTGACCGGCAGGATTATTACACTGGCAGCGTCTTTGACCTGCCACTCGTGGCTTCGTTCATTTGGTTCGGAACGGCAGGATTTGTCGCTTACAATCTGAAGCCTCAACGCCAGGAAGCGCCCGAGCGCAAAGATGACGAGCGGAACTGGGCTTTCTTGTTGTCCAGAGCTGCTGTCGTTTCGATTCCGCTCACGGCGCTTTGGGCGCTTTGGCTGAGCGCAAATCCCTCTTCGGTGCAAACGTTCCGCTTCGGCGTGGCTCAAGTCACCTTGCTGGTGGTGGCCATGCTCACGTTTTTCCGCCAGCGCCTGGTTGACCGCGACAGGACGCGCCTGCTGGAAGCCGCCCGCGAATCTTTCGACAACTTGAAGCACGTTCAAGAGCAGATGATTCAGACTGAGAAACTAGTCTCGCTTGGGCAATTGGCCGCCGGCGCGGCGCACGAAATCAACAATCCGCTCGCCGGAATCCTGGGATATTCCGATTTGCTGGTGGACGATCCCGCGCTCGGCGATCGCCAGCGCGTGGTTGCGGACAAAATCCGCACGCTGGCGCGCAGAATCAAGACGCTGGTGACCAGTCTTCTCAGTTTTGCGAGGCGCGTTCCCACCGAGAAAACGCTCCTGGACATAAATCAGGTGATTGCCACCGCTCTGCACTTGAGCAATCTGGATTTGCGCGGCCGCCAGATCGAAGTAGAGACTTATCCGGCGCTCGATTTGCCCACGGTACGCGGCGACGCCAACCAGGTTCTGCAAGTATTTTTCAACCTGATCAGCAATGCCGTGGACGCGCTGGAAGAAGTAGGCGGCGGCAAACTGATGATTCGCACTTCGCACAGCGACACCAGAATCGTCGCGCAATTCTCAGACACCGGCGCGGGGATCAAAAATCCTCAGCAAGTCTTCGATCCCTTCTTCACCACCAAGCCGGTAGGCAAAGGCACGGGGCTGGGCCTAAGCATCTGCTACGGAATCATGCAAGAGCACGGCGGCAGAATCGATTGCTTCAACCGCCCCGAAGGCGGCGCAACTTTCCTGGTCGAATTCCCCACCGAAATGGAACCGATCTACGCCGCAGAGCCACCCGAAGCCGTAGAATCAAAATCAACCTAGAGGAATTCCGTACATGCGGCGAAGAATCATCATACTTGCATTAGGGACACTCATGATTTTCCCGCTTCAACAAGTGACTGATGCCAAAGACCATTGAGGTTCTGGCGAGTTAACAAATCGGGACCGCGCCATCGTTTTTGCAGTTCGTCTTGAAATCCGTGCTAGTGGCTTGGAGCATCGGTCTGACGTGTGTGTGGGCTTTGGCAACGGACTAAAAGTGGACGAGAGAGCAATCCTCTCCGAGTTGAATCTCGACAAACGCAAAGTTCACCCTAACGAGTGGTGCAATCGAGGTCCTCACGGCTTGGTGATAGATATCATTTCGCCGGTAACTGAATCCGAGCCGGGTGCATACGATCTGATCGTCGAAGTGGGTGATAATCGTCCGATACTTCAACGCGGTGAACATTTCGGTACACTTCTACGCCGCGGAACTTACACGATAAAGTGCAGGGAAGGGGCGGAACCGGAGCTAGTTCGCTACCAAGAGGCCGAACTGACCGGACCGTCCGCCATCTAGTATTCGAAAAGTTGTGATTCTCACAATATTGCGACACGGTTGGATCCGTCGACGAATTACCAGAGACACCTTTGAGCGATCCTTTCACTTTGGTCGAGCGTTTCGTTGCGAGCTTTGAAAAGCTTGACGAAATGTCCGCGGACGAGGTACTCGATCCCGTTGCCTGGCAGTTGGCCACAGGTGAAGGTGATCAGTATGGCTTCAAAAGCTGGAGGCCGATTCGGGTGCATACGCCCCTCGATGCGCTCGAAGTAATTTATGCGAAATTGCCGGCTCGTTTCCCTCCACTCTACGAGCAGCTTGTCCTCTCCTATCGATGGGCGGAGGTCGACTTGCAGGCATACCGCCTTCTAGCGAATCCGCCGGGACCCAATCTGAGTGGATTACTCCAGGAAATGTCGAGAGACTCGATTCTTTGGAATACCTTGTTGGCCGCTGGATACGTTCGATTCGGAAAGGGACCAGACCTTGATTACGATCCCCTCTGTTTTGACTTCAACCATCGAAAGAAAAACAGGGAGTGCCGGATTGTCAAAATTGATCATGAACAGATTTTGTGTCACGACCGAGTTAAAGTTATTGTGGAACTAGCTCCCACGTTCCGCCAGCTAGTACTGAACACAATCGATAGAGCCAATACCGTGACACGCTAGATAGCTGAGCCGACGGAACCCGAAAACTGATTTAATTCGGTCCAGTACTAAATTTTAAACCTCTACACTCTAAATTTCTTAGCCTGCCTGGGTTATTATCCAGACCTAAAAAGCGGAGGCTATGTTGAAGACGCGGTTGCTGGTGATTCTTGCAATATTGGGTAGCGTGACGCTGCTGACGGCGTATTTGTCCGCGCGCATCAGTCGCGAGAAGAGCGGGACGCTGTTTGGCGGCATGATCAATCCAGTTGTGCCGGCCGCTGCGCGGCGCTCAGGCGAGTTGAAAACGCGGGCGGTTGTGCTGATTGTGATGGACGGGTTTCGCTGGCAGGAAGTGTTCGATGGGCCAGAGCACGATTTGATGGACGAGAAGCATGGCGGCGCGCAGGATGTGAAACAACTGCGCAAAGATTTCTGGCGCGACACGCCGGCAGAAGGCCGCAAGGCGCTGATGCCGTTCCTTTGGAGCGTGATCGCTCAAAAGGGCGAGATCTACGGCAATCAGCACAAGGGCAGCGTCGCGCAAGTAACCAACGGCTTTAAATTTTCCTATCCCGGCTACAACGAAATGACCACCGGGCAGCCGGACAAGCGAATCGATAGCAACGAGTACGGCCCGAACCCAAACACCACAGTTTTCGAGTGGCTGAACAAGCAGCCGGAATTTCACGATCAGGTAGCCATTTTCGCCACCTGGGATGCATTCAACGATATTTTCAACGTAAAACGGAGCGGCCTCTTCGTTCGCGCCGGCTGGGATTTGCCGTGGGCGCAGCAGCTCACTCCGCGAGAGCAACTGCTGAAGAAACTATACGAGACCAGCACGCGCGTGGAAGATGACGACACGTTCGACTCATTCACCCACCAGGATTTGATGGATTATTTGGGCACCCGCAGCCCGCGAGCTCTTTTCGTCGGCTACGGCGGCACAGACGATTGGGCGCACGAAGGAAAATACGACTTGGTGCTGCAAGCGGCGCATCAGGATGACCAAGCTATCGCGGAACTTTGGAATGCGATGCAGGCCACGCCTGCTTATCACGACCAGGTTACGTTTATCGTCACAACCGACCACGGACGCGGTAGCGGCCTCGAACAATGGAAGAATCACGACAAGGATATCGATGGCGCGGAGAATATTTGGATTGCCGTGATCGGGCCGGACACGCCCGCACTTGGAGAAATGTCGAACGTTTCGCGTGTGACGCAGAGCCAAATCGCCGCCACGATTGCCGCGTTGTTGGGCCAGGATTATCGCGCCGCCGATCCGGCTGCTGCTCCTCCGCTGCCAGTTGTTGCAGGATGGGCGAGCGGAGCAACGGCCACCGTTCCCGCCACAAGATAGTGGCATCTGAGTCGTCCGAGCTAGCACGGGGCGACGGGCTTCGTCGCGCACGTCTCTTCCCAAACCACCTTTTGGGGGCGCAGCAAGCTGCGCCCGCTGAAACCTTGGCAGTATTTGTGCGAAAGCCATAACGAAACCCGATGGATTCAGTCAATCGGCGCTCGTTATATGGCGTACGCACGTTCCTACCGACCGCGGCGGCCTGTTTCGCTGTAACAAGGATTTTGCGCTTTAGTACTACTAATGCTTTGACAACAGCTGCACACGCGACCGCTGAGAGCTTTGCGTCCATGCTTCATACTGGAACTTAACCTAGGGTCCCGGTGCTAAGTCGGACGACTCGATGGAGGAGTGCAATGGATGTACCTGTAGCCGTTCCGACGGCCCCTGCGGCCTCGACTGCCCCTGCTGCGGCGCCTGTAGCCACAAATACCATCATTGCCACGATGTTGCGCGCCGCGCCGAAAATCAGCGATTTGATTTTTTCTCCCGGACGCGCGCCGCAGGTGGAAGTGAACGGCGAGCTTGTGCAACTGAAAATTCCCGGCGTGGGAATGCTGAAGCCGGACGACACCGCGCGAATCGCCAACGATCTGATGGGCCGCAGCAAGCACGCCATGGAAAAGCTGAAGGAAGAGGGTTCCTGCGACATTTCTTACAGCGTCCCGAAACTTTCGCGCTTTCGTGTAAACATTTTCACTCAACGCGGCAGTTGCGGCATCGTGATGCGCGTGATTCCCACCGACGTTCCGGATTTTAAATCGCTCAATTTGCCCGCGGAACTGAACGAAGCGGCGGCCCTTCGTCCGGGAATTGTTTTGGTTACCGGGCCTACCGGAAGCGGCAAATCTTCAACGTTGGCTGCCTTCGTGGACAAGATCAATCAAACGAAAGCCTGTCATGTAATCACTATCGAAGACCCGATTGAATTTCTTCACCAGCACAAATTGGCCACGATCCATCAGCGCGAATTGCACACAGACTGCCCCAGTTTTGCCTTGGCCTTGCGCGCTGCGTTGCGGCAAGCGCCCAAACTCATCCTCGTCGGTGAAATGCGCGACAAACAAACCATCGAAGTGGCGCTGGAAGCGGCCGAAACCGGCCACATGGTCTATTCCACTTTGCACACGATTGATGCCTCGAAAACGGTGGAAAGAATCATTGGTGTGTTTCCGTTGGAAGAACAGAATGCGATTCGCGGCCGCTTGGCGAAATCCTTCCGCTACATTATTTCGCAGCGCTTGATTCCGCGCATTGATGGAAGCGGACGCCTGGCGGCCTTCGAAATTCTGAAAGCCACCATACGAACGCGCGAGTACGTGCAGAAAGGCGAGTCGGAAGGCAAGTCTTTGCTGGACGCGATGCGCGACGCCGAGGGCGGCGAGATGCAGTGCTTCGACGATGAAATTGAGAAGATGATTCGCGCCGGCGTCATCGATATGGAGACCGGGCTTTCTTATTGCACGAACGTAGGCAACTTGCGGCTGTGCCTTGCCGACTTTGTGGAAGCTCAAGAAAAAAGGGCGCCGGGAAGCCGCGTCGTTAAGCCGGCGAGTGTTGCGCCTAGATCTGTTCCCGCTTCTTATTCCGGAAAACCGGCTACTGCTCCGGCCGCGCCTGAGCCAAGCCGGGAAACAGAGCTAGAAATCGAGCGATAAGATCGCGGCGCGTAATCTCACCGCTTCGAAGATTTGTAACCTAGAAAAATCGTATGACGCGGGCCGCCGTTTTTCAGCCGCCCACGCACGCTTTGCACCTCGACGTCAAACCTGCCGTGGCGCAAGCGCTGCTCAAATTTCCGATCCTCCCGAGCGGACCAGACTGCCAGCATCCCATCCATTTTGAGCGCCGCAAACGCCATGGCAATTCCGCGGTCGTCATAAAGCCCAGCGTTGTTGGAAGAAGAAGTAAACGCGGACGGACCGTTGTCCACATCCAGCAGCACCGCATCGAATTCTCCCGGTAGTGAACTTAGCGTAATAGCTACATCATCGATCGCGACTTGCACTCGCGAATCTTTCAGAGGATCTCCGGCAAGCGGCCCGAGCGGGCCACGATTCCATTCCACTACTTCGGGCACGAGCTCGGCAACGACGACTCTTGCACCAGGAGGCAGCACATCAAGCGTAGCTCGCAGCGTGAAACCCATACCCAAGCCGCCGACCAGCACGCTCGGCCGCTCCAGCGCTCGTGCCCGCTGGCAGGCCAACGTCGCTAGGGCTTCCTCCGAGCCGTGCATGCGGCTCGACATCAGCGGCTTGCCGTTGGCCAGAATGATGTACTCGTCGGCGCGGCGCACCAACTTCATGACCGTGCCGTCGCCAGAAACAGCCTGTCCGAGCAATTCCAGAGTCTTCACGCGGGTGATGTTACAGCACAGGAAAACGTAAGTAAAAAACGGCCCACCGGCCATAGCTCGGGCCGGTACAGTCGGGTCCTTTATTTCAAGAGATATTGCTGAAGAAACATTATGTCGGCGTAAAACTGGTAGTCCTGATTTGCTTTCTTCTGGTAGCCGTGGCCTTCGTCTTTGGCCATCAAATACCAAACTGGCGTGTCCTGCTTTTTTAGCGCCGCGACAATTTGATCCGACTCGCTGACCGGCACGCGCGGATCGTTCTTGCCTGCTACGACCAGCATCGGTTTCTTGATTTTTTCCACGTTATTCATGGGCGCGATTTTTTCCAGGAATTCGCGCATCTTGGGATCGCGTTCGTCGCCATATTCCACGCGCCGCAGATCTCGGCGATATGCTTCGGTGTGCTCCAAAAACGTAACCAGATTCGACATGCCCACGAAATCGATCGAACAGCGAATGCGATCGCTGTAGAAAGTGGAGATCGCCAGGGTCATGTGGCCGCCGTAACTGCCTCCCATTACCGCCACGCGATCAGAGTCGAGATCGGGCTGCGTGGCTATCCAGTCGAACAGTGAATTAATGTCCTTGTAAGAATCCTGGCGCAGAAAGCCGTTGTCGAGTTTCGTGAACGTTTTTCCGTACCCGGTGGAACCGCGCACGTTGGGGAAAATCATCGCGATGCCAAGCTCGTTCAAGTAATAATTGTTGCGGCCCAGGAAGCCGGGACGCGATTGCCCTTCGGGGCCACCGTGAATGTCAATGAGCACTGGTCGTTTTCCGGTAAATTTCGCTGGGGGGCGATAAAGAAACCCGGAAATTGTTTTGCCGTCGAAACCTTTCCAGTGAACCAGCTCCGCTTCCGGAAAACTGTCCGTGTTCACCGCGGTCTCGCTCGTGGTCCAACGTTCCACTTTGCCGGTATCGACATCCAGGGAATAGCAATCGCCCGGCGAACGGGCGGTGGTGAAACTGAAAGCGAGGTCGTGGCCGTTGCGATGCCAATTCAAGTGCTCGATCAGGCCGACGGGTAGATTCGGCACTGGCACTTCCCTGCCGCTAGCAGTATCGAGGATGTGCAATTTGCTGAGGCCGTCCTCGTTGGTGGCGAACGCGATACGTTTGCCATCGTGAGTGAGCGAGAATTCGTCAACATCCCACGGAATATCTGCGCTCAGCACTTTCGTTTGCTTCGTCGCAAGATCCATGTAGATCAGGCGCTGAAATTCAGAGTCTTTATCGGAAGTGAAGTAGACGCCCTTGCCATCTTTGCTGAAGCGCGCGTTGCCATAGGCTACTTGCTCCGAAGTTTTGCGCGGGGTCAGCTCTGTTTTTTCGCCGGTGGTCGTATTCACCAGCCACATATAGGATTCGTTCACCGAAATATATTCGAGCAACAGAATTGTTTTGTCGTCCGGCGACCAATCCTCTGGCGACCAACCGCCGCCGGAAAGTTGAGTCAGCAGGCGGTCTGTTTTTCTATCGGCAGGATTCATGACCCAAAGATCGGTGTCCTGCCCGTTGCGCCGCGTGGATGTGTAGGCAATCTGATCTCCGCTGGAAGACCACGACCCGAAACTGTTGCGGGACTTACCGTCCGTCAAAAGCGTGCTGTCGCCGGTCGCCAAATCGTAGCGGAAGAGCTGATACCATTCACCGCCGCCCACATCTTTCGAAAAGACAATATAGTCGCCGCCATTGGGGTGAAAACGTCCGCCGTAGACCGGCTCATTAAAAAAAGTGAGTTGTTGGCGTTCGCCGCCAGGCATTTTCACCACATGCATCTGGAAAGTATTTGCGAAGCGCGTGGCGATGATCATTTCGCGGCGCTCGGGATGCCAGTCGGTCGGAAACGCCGTGCGATTCTCGCCGTAGCGGCCTGCGCCGTCGGCGAGTGCTGCCGGAATGGCGGGCACGCCGTCCGTTACGAGATTTTCCGGCGGAGCAAGCGTGGCTTCCTGCGCCAACACCGGCGTCACCATGAGAATTGACAGCGCGAACAGCAGAGCGAGCCGCTTCTTCATCGCAAACTCCTGACCAGTATTTTCGAGCGAATACGACCGCCGTAATCCTACACGATTGGTCGTTTTTGACAAGAATTCGTGAGCAGACAAAGAAAACCAGTTGGCTTTAGCGAATTAGAATACGAGACGCCGCAAGCGGAAGGATTTCGCTACTGGAAGAATCTGACGGGGAAAAGTGGTGGACGTGGGGGGGCTCGAACCCCCGGCCTCATCGTTGCGAACGATGCGCTCTCCCAACTGAGCTACACGCCCATATCTGATTGCAGGAACTTTCAGTAGACTTACTAACCGCGCGGCTCGTCGGAAAACTATCCAGCCTGTCCGATGCAATCGGACCGTTCTTCCAACTGAGCTACACGCCCACTGCGCGTTTTATTCTAACAAACCAGTGGAGAGGCACCAAACGTCTTCAGGCTTGACGGTGCGTCAGGTCGCGGGTGTTTCACTTTTGACAGCGGAGCTCGAAGGCGACGGGAGCCAATAGCTGGCCAGAATCGGAATAACGAAAAGGATGGCGAGCGGCGATGTGACCATTCCACCCACAACCACGCGCGCCAGCGGCTGTTGCGCCTGTACTCCGATCCCCGAAGAAAGCGCAGCAGGCAGGAGACCCAGTCCAGCAGCGGCGCAAGCCATCACTACGGGCCGCATCTCCGCCAAGCCGCCAGATTCGATAGCAGCAAGTTTTGACGCGGCGCCCACTTCCTTCCGCCGAATGCCGGAGACGAATACAACTCCGCCCAGAGTGCAAACTCCAATGACTGAGGCGAAGCCCACCGCCGCGGAAATGCTAAATGGCGTATGAGTGATCAGCAGCGAGAGAATTCCACCAATGAGACCAAAGGGCAGCATCGCCATCACTAAAAGCGCGTGACGCAAAGAATTGAACGCGGTGAATAGCAGCCCCAGGATTACCAGCAGGCTCAGCGGTAGCACGACTGCGAGCCGGCGCTGTTCCTTTTGCAAGCTGTCATATTCCCCAGCCCACTCGAGATGATAGCCCTCGGGAAGGTGAACTTGCTTGTTCAGGCGCGCTTGAACATCCTGAATCGTTCCGGCGAGATCGCGGCCGCGCACGCTGAATTTTACGGGAATGTAACGTTGTCCATTTTCACGGTAGATCATGAAAGCGCCTTCGTGAAGAGAAACGTCCGCGACTTGCCCGAGCGGCACACGGCCGCCCTCTGGAGTGGGAAGCAGAATATTGCGAATCGCTTCCGGAGAGCTGCGGAATTCAGGCTTGTACCGGATCACGAAATCGAAGCGGCGGTCGCCTTGCAGAATCTGCGTGGGCGCGATGCCGCCAACGGCGCCCTGCACAGCGGTGTTGACGTCGGAGGCCATCAAACCGTAACGCGCGCTGGCGCCGCGATCGATTGAAACGATCAACTCAGGCTGCCCGGTTTCCTGGAAAACGCCCAAATCCGCCACGCCCGGCACCTTGGCCATGATGTCTCGGATCTCGCCGGCCTTTTGCACGAGCACATCGATATCGTCGCCGAAAAGTTTTAAGGAATTTTCTCCTTTAACCCCAGACATAGCTTCCTCGACGTTATCCTGAATGTTCTGCGAAAAATTGAAATCAACACCTGGGAATTTTTCGAGCTGGGTATCCATGCGGTGAATCAATTCTGGTTTTGTTAAGTCGCCGGGCCAGTCAGAGGGACTCTTCAGCGAAACCATAAACTCGATGTTGTTAAAGGTCGTGACGTCGGTTCCATCGTCGGGGCGGCCCAACTGCGAGACGACCTGCGTGACCACGGGAAAGCCGAGCAGAATTTCGCGAATCTGGTGGGACATCTTAGCCGCCGATTCGTAGGAGACATCCTGCGGCAGCGTCGCGCGAACCCACAAGTTCCCTTCTTCAAGTTTGGGCATGAATTCGCCGCCGAGAAAAGAGCCCACAATCAGGGTCGCTACCAGAAGACACACGGCAATGGTCAGAGCGGTTTTGCGATGAGTCAATGTCCATCGCAGCGACGAGTCGTAACGTTTATTGAGCCAAGTCACTACATACGTGTGGTGGCCGCGTACCTTCTCCGGACGCCTCCAGGACGCCAGCACGGGCGCCAGAAGGATAGCAAACAGCGTCGCGCCAACCAGTGCGAATCCGTAGGTCTCAGACATGGGCGCGAAAATCTTTCCCGGCACACCCTGCATGGTGAAAAGCGGAATCAGCGCCACGATAATCACAAGGACGGAAAACAAAACCGGGCGCACCGCTTCCGCGGTGGCATCCGCGATCAAATCGTAGGTGGAATCACCCGCACCGGCGGCCTGAAAACGCCGGTAGATGTTTTCCAGCACGATTACGGAGGCGTCCACCAAAATTCCGAAATCAATCGCGCCAATGGAAATAAGGTTTGCAGATCCGCCGGTGAGAACCATCACGGCAAAAGCAAAGAGTAGTGAACACGGAATCGTAAGCGCGGCGATTAATGAAATGGGGATATCGCCGAGAAAAATAATCAGGACTAAGGTCACCAGCGTCAAGCCCATGATCACGATATGGCGCACGGTAGAAGTGGTGACGTGAATCAAATCGGTGCGGTTATACAGCGTGATCAGTTTCATGCCTCGCGGAAGCAGGCCGCCGTTCAGCGCCTTGATCTTCTGTTCCAACTGGCGAAGAGCGGGCAGAGACTGTTCGCCTCGTTGCAAAAGGACGATTCCCTCAATCGCGTCGTCGTCATGATTCACACCGACTTGTCCCAAGCGCGGCTGAGATCCTTCGCGAACATCCGCAACGTCGCGCAGGTACACCGGCACGCCATTGCGCTCGGTGATCAAAACGTTTTGCATTTCCGGAATCGAGCGAAGCAGTCCCAGTCCGCGGATGTTCACGCTCTGTTCGCCCATGGTCAGATAATTGCCGCCGACATTGGCGTTGCTTGTGCTCACGGCGGAAACCACTTGAGGCAGCGTGACGTTGTATTGCAGCAATTTTTGGGGATCGACCTCCGCGATATACTCCCGCGTGCTTCCCCCGAATGACGTCACGTCGATAATTCCCGACACTTGCTTGATTTCCCGCTCGACGAACCAATCTTCCGTGGCCTTCAGCTCATTGAGCGTGTATCCGGGGCCGACCAGGCGATAACGATAGATTTCTCCCACCGGAGACCAGGGCGAAAGTTGCGGAGAAAGATTTGCAGGCAGAGTAACCAATTGCAGGCGATTCAAGACTTCCTGGCGATCCCACAAATAATTGCTGTCGTAGCCGAAATAAAGTTTCACGTCGCTTAAACCGAAAATTGTGATGGAGCGAACATATTGAAGATGCGGAATTCCAAAGAGAACCGTTTCGACCGGAACGGTAACCTGGCGTTCCATTTCTTCGGCAGACCAGGATGGATTTTGGGTGATGACTTCAACCAACGGCGGCGACGGATCCGGATAGGCTTCAATGTCCAATTGAAGAAAGATAAAGATTCCGCCCGCAATCCAGGCAAGCAACAGAACAACCATCAGCGGCCGATAACGCAACAGCGAAGCTATGAAGTTGCGCATGATCGATCAGCTCTGGGAGGCGTCACGCAGAAGCAAAGCTCCTTCTGAAACAATCGAATCGCCGGGATTCACGCCTGACAGGATTTCTAACGAGCCGTCGAACGCGCGGCCCAGCTTGACGCTGCGCCGTTCGAAATGGCCTCCGCCCTTGTCCACGAAAACGTGCGCTTCGTTGCCTTCCCGGATTACCGCCGAGGCTGGAACCACGATTCCTTGTGAGGACGAACGCAGCACGCGAATCGATCCGAACATGGCGGGCTTGATGCGCCCGTCCGGATTCGACAGCACCACACGCAAATGTAACGTGCGGGTCGTGGGATCAACCGCGTCGGATAGCACGCCCACGCGGCCGGGCCAGCGCTGGTTCGGATATGCGTCCAATGTAACTTGAGCCTCTTCGCCCATCTTCAAGCTCGCGTAATCTCGTTCGTAGATATCGCCCAACGCCCAGACAGTTGAAATGTCCGCAATAGTGCAAAGCGGCTGAGGTGCGTCGAGAGACTTGGAATATTCGCCGCTGGCTGCGCCTATATCCAAAATTACCCCGGAGCGAGGCGCGACAACTCGCAGTTGCGTGGAAGCATTTTCGGGATCCAGGCCAAAAACGCGTATCTGTTGAGCGGTGGCGTCCATTTCAGCCTGGGCCATTTTCGCGTCACCTTCCGCTTGCTGATAATCCTTCTCGGCGATGGCGTGATGAGCAAGCAGATCCTGAGCGCGAAGAAGCGCTGCGTGTTTCACTTCGGCGTCAACTTTTGCTTTGTGATAATCGGCCACAGCGCGAGAAACATCATTGCTCTCGAGCAAAGCGAGCAATTGTCCCTTCTCTACGCGGTCCGAGGGCCGCACCTTCATCTCGACAATTCGTCCTCCCGCGGGCGGATAAACGTGCACCACGCGCGTGGGGTCTGCTTCGATATGTGCCGGAAGCTCCAGATATTCGGGGACCGAGGAAGTCTTCACCGTGATGGTCTGAATGCCTTTGGCGTCGGAGGCAACGTATTCATTGCCGGTCGGATTCGCGGATTCCGCGGCTTGCGGCTGGCTGGCGCTGCCCTGGCGCTCGCACCCGCAAAGCATTACGCAGAATAATGCGAAAATAACAGCTGCTGACTTCACTTTGATAATCTCCCGTGCAACATTGGTTTCTCAAACCGCGCCAGCTAAAGATTTCGTCTGACGGCGCTTAGATTTGCGATGGACGCACTCAAGCTTAACTTGGATTTTCTAACCGTTCGGCTGGACGGCCATATGGATCGGCGGCATCCATTTACAAAGATACATACGGAGGAGAACGGCCTGTGCGGATGCACAAATCAACGGATGAGGGCGAAAATTCTTCAGCAAGAACAAAACTGTCGAAGCTCTCCCCAGGATCGAACGACGAAATAACAGGCTGCTCCGCCGGGCTCGAGAAGTTCGCGAACGTTCGATGCAGGCCCAAGTCATGATAGCCACTGACAATCAGGGAGTGACGCGGGCTCCCGGCACACTCGTCGAAAATAACCAATTCAGAATGAAGATCGTCAGTGAGCGAAACCGCGAAAAACAGCAGAACCAGGGCGCAGGCGAACGCGGTCCATTCACGCAAAGGATCGCGGCTATTTTCGGGACGCTCGCGCAGCCATCGCGTCCGCCAAAAGCCAAAGGCCACGGCGGCGATGGCGACCCATAAAAGATTGAGAAATAATTCCATCACTTCCCTTAGTGCTATTCAGATGCCTGATTGGCCTCGGCTGCAAGCCGACGAGAAAGCGAATCCCCACAATTCAATTTACTATGCAACGGATTTTCAGTCCAAACAATTGGTGGTTGCATGGCTCTATGTTGCACGCATCATTAGCGGCGGTCTCCGGTTGGACTAAAATCAACGATTTCAGCCCGTTTCAAACCGTCCCGCACACATCACGATAGAATGGACGCATGGCAATCAGGCTAATCGCGATGGATATCGACGGCACTCTGCTCGATAGCCACGCGCAAGTTCCGGAGGAAAACGCGCGAGCTGTAGCGGAAGCAGCCGCTCGCGGAGTTGAAATTGTGCTGGTTACCGGAAGGAGATTCGATTTTGCCCGGCCGATTGCTGACGCGCTGCCATGCGACCTGCACTTGATCGTCAGTAACGGCGCGCTGATCAAGAGCAAGAGCGGAGAAACGCACCAGCAGCTCTTGCTGCCGAGCCACACCGCGCGGCAAGTAATTGAGTCAACCGAGGAATTTCGCGCGAGCGCCGCGGTGATTTTCGACCGGCCCATGGAACGCCAGATAATCCTGGAAAAAGTGGAGTGGGACGACCCGTTTCGCGGCGGATATTTCCGCAGGAACCGTGCGTACATTGCCGAGGTTGCTCCGCTGGCCGATTGTCTGAATGGCGAGGACCCGATTCAGGTGATGTTCACCGGAGCCTGCCGGCCAATCCGGAAAGCTATGCGCGATCTTGCGGCGTTGCCAATTGCGGCCGACTTCACGCTCGCGCTCACTGAATACGAACAGCGCGATTTCTCGATACTCGACGTTCTACGCCTTGGAGTTACCAAAGGTGTGGCCCTGAAAGAATGGGCGTGCCGCAGAGGAATCGCCCGCGAAGAAATAATGGCCCTCGGCGATAACTGGAACGATCGCGAAATGCTCGAGTTTGCCGGTCTGCCGGTGGTGATGGCCAATAGTGTCGCTGAACTGAAATCGCTGGGATGGGCCATGACCTCATCAAATGATGAGTGCGGCGTGGCCCAAGCGATTGATGCCTACGTCCTCGGAAAAACATGACGTCGCACACAGCAAGCGGTCCGCGGTATAATTGATTTGCCTCCAGCAGCGCGAGCTGCGAATACAAGGCGAAGCGGAGTCAAGTCCAGGAATGTCCGGTTTGAAAAAATCCGTTACGATATTTGCGGCGCTGAGTTTTATTGCCGCTGCGGTGCCTGCCGCCCGCGCTGACTACGCCGTGCTGCGCTCCGGCGTCCGCCTTCACATCACCGGATACGAGCGTAACGGCGATCACGTACGCTTATCGATGACCGGCGGCAGCGTGGAAGTACAAGCGGATGAGCTGGTCTCCGTTGAGCCCGAAGATCAATTCGTCGCACAGCCGGCTGCGCCCCCGCCGGACGGACCTTACGGCAACTTGATTCGAGCGGCAGCCTTGAAACACGGACTGGACGAAAAGCTGATTACCGGCGTGATTGCAGTGGAATCGAATTTCAATCCGCGCGCCGTATCGCGCAAGCAGGCGCAAGGTCTGATGCAATTAATTCCGCAGACCGCCGCGCGTTATTCGGTGACCAACATATTTGATCCCGCGCAGAATATCGACGCCGGGACCCATTATTTGAAAGACCTGCTGGAAAAATATCGTGGCAATCTGTCGCTGGCGCTGGCCGCTTACAATGCAGGGCCGGAAATGGTGGAGCGATACGGCGGTATTCCTCCCTTCCCTGAAACGCAGAAATACGTGAAGCAAATTACCGCGCGCGTGGCCTCGTCCGCTTCTTTCTCGCTCAGCAAGTAGTTTTCGTGTCCTCTAACTCCCATTGCTGACTTGCGCCTTCGTTTCGCGGTGGCGCCGTGCGCGCAAACTTCAAACAAACACGAATCCTCCGCAACTTCCACGTCTTTTTGCCTACGAGAAATCCCTGAATTTTACTGAGGCTGCTGCTGAGGTTGTTGCGGTGAAGAACCGATCGATCCGGAACCGCTCGACCCAGATCCAATCGATATAGAAGAAGACCCAAAAGTGTTGGACAGGCTACTGCTTCCACCCAATCCGGATGCCGCCGAAGACTGCCCCGGCAATACGCCGCCCGGCTGGCCGCCTCCGGGCTGCTGCGCGGCCGCCAGCGCATCTTCCAGCGGATTCCATATGAATTCCCAATCTTTGTATTTCTTGGCGCGCCGGTAGTACTTGATGCCTTTCACATCGGTGGTGCAAGCCACCCCGGTAAAAAATGCGCCGAGCACTGCGCTGTCAACCGGCCCAGTCGGCTTCAAGGCCAGCAGAGGGCTCAAAGCCGGCGCCGATTGGCTTGACGACCCAAGGCCCAATTGCCCCGCCGACAACCCGAGGGCTGACTGGCCATTTTGTCCCGGCGTCAATCCAAGGCCTGTTTGACCATTTTGCTGTACCGGATTTTGCGGATTCGGCGAACCACCGCCGCCTTGTGAACTTTGCAGATTTTGAATGTACTGAGTTATTTGATCCTGCGTTACGCCGGGCGGAAGTTGCATGCCTTGGGCGTACTGCGCTACCTGGTCCGGCGTGATGCCCGCCGGAAGTTGTCCATTCTGCAGGAACTGGTTCACTTGATCTTGCGTAACGCCGGGCGGAAGTTGGGCCGCCAAATCGGCGGGCAGTTGAGGCGCCGCACCGGACTGCGACGTGTCGGACTGCGCGGTAGTATCCGGCGGCGGATTCGACGAATTGCCTGTTGGAGACGTTCCATTTTGCGAACTGTCGAGAGGAGGCAACTGCGTTCCGTTATTTGCCTGATCAGGAGTCGTGTCACCCGGATTCAGAATTCCCGCCAAGACCGTCTGAAGTTGTTGCTGTTGCTGCGCGCTTACGCCCGCGCCACCGACGCCACCAGCACCGGCAACTCCGCCGAAACCTGCAAGCCCGCTGGTGCTAGCCAGGCTTGCAGCCGACACTCCCATCTGCTGGCCCGGCATCATGGCCCCGGGCGTCGCCGCTCCGGGAATCAGGCCGGCATACTGATCGATCAGAACCATTTGCTGCAGATTGTTGTAACGCGTGCTGCCGATGATTTGGCCGGCGGCATTGACGTAAATGAAGCGCCAGGTACCATCCGTTTTGTTCATCGGATTCTTGTATTCCTGGCGCAGGAAGTGAAGATCGAGTCCGCCCTTTTTCAGATCGTCGATTGTTTGCGGGTAGCGGCCCATCTTGTGGTAATAGAGCCGCACGGCGCGCTCGTATTGTTCACCGCGCCAAATGGTTTCCTCTTCCCGCGTTCGCTTGCCATCCGTAACGAAATTTTCAAGGATGACCAGCGACAGAGCCAGCGCGATAAAAATCATGCCAAGCGCCATCAAGAAGGCGAAGCCCGATTCTTGCGATTGGCGCTCGCCCGAGCGGCGGCGGACATCGCTGTGTGTGCGAGCCTGAACCGCGTCGGAATGTAGATGTTCTCTCATTGATTTGGCGGCGGCTGATCCCCGCCCGGAGCTGGTGTTCCGGCAGGCGGCGCCACCATCGGGACGGTCGCGTGGCGTCCGCTGGACACTTCTTCCACGTCGACTGAATCGTTTCCAATTTTATCCAGCCGGAAACGGCTAAGAAAAACCGATCCTTCCTGGACCACCAGCACTTCGTCACCATTCAAGAAAAATGCCAGACGATGCGGACTGCTGCGCATCGAAGCGTATCCGAAAAATTGCGCCGGTACCTCCACCGGAGGCGGTGGCGGCGGACGATCCACCCCCGGATACGGGTGCTTCCGGCGGTCTTCTGCCGCTTTCTCAGCCGGTGTTAGCTGAGGTGGCAACGCCACGTTGCTGAATATGTCGCGATGGGCTCCCGCCGGATAATCCAGCTTCTGAAGTTTCGCCAGCAGGTCGAGACGCAGCTCAGGTTCGTCAACGTTCAACGGTTGAAACGAGCTGTCCGACGCCATCACACCCTGCAGGCCGGGCATTTGCGGACGATTGGAGATATACACAACCACCAGCAGGACCACCAGCGCTATCAGCACTCCGATTTGTGTTCGCCGCGACATTCCTCAGGTCCTAAAATATGTGCGCAGTTCCAAACGCAGCCGGATGCCTCCCAGGTTAGACGTATCGAGCTGAAGATTGTTCAAAAGATAGAAATATTTCGAGCGCTCCAGGCCGTTGATGAATTTAATGATAGCGGGGTAATCGCCGTCCACAGATTCCGAAATAGTGATCAGAGTCACTCCCCGGCCTTTCACTTCTTTCTGGTTCAGCGTCAGGCCGCCAACTCGCAAGCCTGATTTCACCGCGATATCTCCGAGGTCCGATTCGATGTCCGAATATCCCGTGCTCGAATCCAAAAACGCGTCGTGGTAAAAAGCGTCGCAGTCTTTGCCTACCGTCGGCAGCGAAGCGCGGATTTTATCGCCGCGTGCGACATCCGCTTTCAAAAGTTTCGCCTGGGTCTCCAAACGGGCCCGCTGCGCGCGCATACTCTCCGCGCCCTCGCGCGAGGATTGCCAAAGAACGAAAACCAGCGCCAGGTCCGCCAGCAGCAGCAGGCCGAGCGCCGAAAGAATTATTTTCTTCCAAGTATCCCAGGGACGTGTCGTGTTCATGTGGTCTCGTACCACGCTGTAAGTTGCAGCACGATTTTGTCGGAAGCCGAGGCTTGCTCCAAATGCCGCTCTTCCTGCACCTGGATGTTGGAAAACGCCTGGGATTTTTCCAACGCTTCCAGAAACTTGATCTTGCTTTCGTCGTTCGCCGCGCCCACCGTGATCTGAACCACCGCCCTTCCGTTTTTCAGGGTCGGCGCAATATTCACCACGCGCACGCCGGCGGGCAAAGTGTTCTCCAGATCCATGAAAATTTTGGTCCATGGAAAACTGCGCTCGCTGATCAACGAGTTTAGAAACGCAGCGCGGTCCAGAATCTGCTGGGCGTCCGGCGAACGGAAATAATTCTGCAACACCGCTTGCCGCTGCTTATAAACGGCAATCTCATTTTCCCAATGCGCGATATCCGCGCGCAGGTCGCGGTTCGCGCGCCAGGACTTGTAAGCGCCATGAGATAGCAGAAGCAGCAGCAGAATTCCGACCGCGCCCAGGGTTCCCGCGGCGGCGAGGAAGGGCCGTTTATTTTCAAGCGGCTTGGTTGCGAGATTTAACCGAAGTTTCATGAGTTACAAAACGCGCGTGGCGCTTAAGATCCTCCGTTCATCATCCAGCCCACCAGGCCTTCCAGGTTCTGATGGAGCAGGTCCTTCGCGCCGGAATCCAGACGTGACGCGCCTTCCGATTCAGCGAGTGAGCCGACCGAGCACTTTAATTCTTCCGAGAGCGCGCGGCGAAATGTTTCTTCGCGCTGACCGAATCCGGTGAGTCGCACCCAGTCCACCGCGCCACCCCAGGTATCCTGATAATAAGCGACCGCTGGAAAAATCTCGTCGAGCATGGCCTGTGGATTCAATCCCGCCGCTTCGCTGGGCATATCCGTTGAACGATAAACGCAAAGGCTGCCCTGGCGCACGATCACCGTGGTCATGGTCTTTCCGGACATGCGCACCAGAAGCGTGGCGCCGCGCTCTTCCAGCAAAGGCAAAGTAGCGAGCGTCGAACTCAGGACCACTCCCACCTTGGCATCCAAACTCTCCACGATTTCTTCGTATTCGCGGATGATTTTCTGTCGCGCAACCGCCGTAACGACTTCAAGGTTGCCAGTGTTGCCGGCTTGCCGCATCCAGGAGACCACCGTTTCATCCACATCAAACGGCACGCTTTTTTTCAACCGCCAGCGCAGAAGCGGCATGGCTTCATTCGCGCTGCGCGGCAAACTATCGAAAGGCAAGATGAAAACGCGTACCACGAGGTCAGGGATCAAAAGCACGATGCCATGTTCGCGAGCCGAAACACGGTCAAAAGTCCGGCGCAGCGCGCTCTTCACAGCATCCGGCTGAGCCACATTCATTTCCACCGGAGAAGGCATCAGCGAGCCCAGCGGCAACGGTTCTACCGCGAAGGAATCCAACGAACTCCCAATTTTCCCCCAGCGGGCTGCAGCCACGTGCGTGGACGCGATGTCAACCACCAAGGACGGGTGCGGCATCGCCGTGAGCCAGCGTTCGAGCCGTCGGACGGGTCCAAGATCGTAAAATTGGGTTGTCAGGCTTGCCGCGCTAGTCAAGGAAAGTCACCTTGTTGATCTCGCGCAACGTCGTCACGCCCGCGCGAATCTTGCCCAAGCCGGAATCGCGCAGAAACGTCATACCCTCTTCTTTCGCTACGCGTTTAATTTCCGAGGTGGGCCGACGATTTATAATCATCTCGCGAATTCGGTCGGAAAGATCCAGAAGTTCGGTGATTGCGCTGCGTCCTCGATAACCGCTGCCGGAGCATTCCAAACATCCGGGCCCTTCGTAGAACGGAACCTGCATCCATTCCGCCGGGTCCAGGCCGGACTCTTTCAGAACCTCCGCCGAATATTGCACCTTCTTTTTGCAGTTCTCGCAGATCACGCGGACCAGCCGCTGCGCCAGGATGCAGTTCAGCGCCGAGACGAAATTGTAGGGTTCCACACCCATGTTTATGAATCTGCCGATCACGTCGGTCACGTTGTTCGCGTGCACCGTGGTGAACACCAGGTGGCCGGTGAGCGCCGAATTGATCGCGATTTGCGCGGTTTCCTGGTCTCGAATTTCGCCGACCATGATTTTATCCGGGTCGTGACGCAAAATAGACCGCAGCCCGCGCGCGAAAGTGAGCCCCTTTTTCTCGTTCACCGGAATCTGCGTGATGCCGCGCACCTGATACTCGACCGGATCTTCAATCGTGATGATCTTGTCTTCATCGTTCTTGATTTCGTTGATGGCCGCGTAAAGCGTGGTGGTCTTTCCGGAGCCAGTAGGACCGGTGACCAGAACCATGCCGTAAGGTTCGTGAATGTAGCGGCGGAACCGCGTCATGTCCTGCTGGTCGAAGCCCACCACATCCAGCGTAAGGTTGTGGAATTTTTCGCTCAGCGTCTCTTTGTCGAGAACGCGAAGCACGGCGTCTTCGCCATGTACCGAAGGCATGATCGAAACGCGGAAGTCGATAAAGCGGCCCTTGTAGCGCACGCGGAAGCGGCCGTCCTGCGGCACGCGGCGTTCGGCGATGTCCAGTTCGCTCATCACCTTGATACGCGACAGAATTGTGGCGTGCCATTCCTTGGCCAGCGGCTGCATGGCGTATTGCAAAACGCCGTCAATGCGGTACTTCACCACCACTTCCAGGTTGCGCGTTTCGATGTGAATGTCGCTCGCTCGCCGTTCGAGGGCCGTATAAATGACCGTGTTCACCAATCGCACGACCGGGCTCACGCCCGTATCCCCGCGCGACAGCTTGTCCATCGAAATGTTTTCTTCGCTGTCTTCTTCCTCGCCAACCACTTGCAAGGTGAAACCTTCGGTGGCTTGGTCGAGCACGCGCTGCGATTGTTCAGTCCGTTTCAACAAGTCATCAATTTGCGAAGTCGTGGCCACTTTTATTTGCAGCCGCTTTCCCAACAGAAGAGAAAGCTCATCGGTGAGCTGCAATTGGCTGGGATCCGCCATGGCCACGGTCAAAGTGGTGTCATGCGATTCCAACGGCACGAATTTGTAGCGAAACATCAGTTCGGCGGGAATGCTGCGGAAAAGTTCGGGATCGATGCGCTGCTCTTTCAAATCCACAAAAGGACAGCGATAGCGCTCCGCCAGCTTGCGAGCTTGTTCGCGCTCGCCTTCATTGGAAAGATTGCCCAGCACCGGATTGTTATTCAGCGTTGCCATGGAATGCTAACCCCCGTTTGACCCTATTTGGAGGGAGAACAGGGGCAGATACAGCGATATCAGAATAAACCCTATCACCACCGCCATTACTACCAGAATTGCCGGCGTTACCCACACAAGAGTCCGCTGCAATCGCGTGGCGACTTCCTCTTCATAAAATTCCGCAACGCTCGTAAGCATCGCCGGAAGCGCTCCAGACGCTTCGCCAACCTCGATCATTTCCAAGGCGAGGGCCGGAACGAGGTGCGTTTCCGACAAGCTTTCGCTCAGCGTTTTCCCTTCGCGAACGCGCTCGGAAGCCTGCTCGATCGAAATTGCAATCAGACGGCTTCCAATCGCGGCGGAAGACGTCTGCAAGCCCGAAACCAGCGGTGTTCCACCAGCCAGAAGAGTCGCCAACGTTCGCACAAATTGTGCGATCTCGCCTTTCAGCCAGATGTCTCCAAGCACCGGAACTTTGGGCTTCAAACGGTCAATGGCCAGCGCGCCCTGCAAAGTCCTGGTCCACAAATACAGCGCAGCAAAACCAAAAACGAAAACGCCTGCGAACAGGAAGAAATAATTGCGGAATGGCACCGACAAGTTCAACAGAATTCTGGTTGCGTCCGGCAACGGCACGCCCAAGTCCTGATAAAGTTTGGAAAACTGCGGCATGGCGTAGGTCACCAGGTAGGTGACGATCACGATGACCGCGATCACCAGGATCGCCGGATAAATCAAAGCCGTTGCTAACGCGCGGCGGAAGCCCGTGCTCACTCGCAGATACGAAATGTATTGGTCGATAACGCCGGTAAGGTTTCCGCTGCGCTCACCAGCGGTTACCGCCGTCACATAGACCGGCGGAAACGATCCCTGAGCGGCTAAAGCTTCGGACAACAAAGCGCCATCGCGAACGCGCTGCCGAACGTCGCGAAGAATCGGCCTCAGACGAGGCGCCGCAGCTCGCTCGGCCAGCAAATCCAGAGTTTTCAAAATCGGAAGTCCTGCCTTGATTAACGTGCTGAATTGCTGGTTGAAGATTAGAAAGTCGGCAGGGCGTATTCTGCTGTCAGTTTTCGACCCGCTGAACCGCGTCAGCAGGTCAAACTGCGTGCGAACCGAGAAGACAAAGAGTCCACGGTCGAGGAGCCGTTGTCTCGCCTCCGCTTCTGATTGCGCCGTCTCCATTTGCTGGAACGTGCGCCCAGAGGTATCTCCGACTTTGCAGACAAATTCGGTCATATTAGAACTTAGACGCCTCGCCCACCGAGACGTTTGATATCCAGTTTACCATACCCCTTCGGGAGCTATGTCGTAAGCGCAACAATCCCGCATTACGAGGATGTTACACGCCCTAAAACTGGCTGGCGGCAGTTTTGACCCCTCGCAATGCAAGAATTGTCGCGCTGAGTGTCGCTTAGCGCTGGGGGAGCTGGAACGACAGGGCATTATTAAGCCTAGATAGGTCTCAGTGCAGAGCGCCGGCAAGAGTCGCTTCGTCCACAATCGCCACTCCCGGCGGCGGCACGAAATGAAATTTCGTCTCGGAAATAGGCAGGTTTTCCTCCCAGCCTCCGAAGCGAAACTCCGTTTCAAGTTTACCAGGCTGGCGAATCACTACGCGAACGAGACGATCCTCGCTATCTGCCTCCAGCAAAACTTCACTTATCTGCTGGTCCGGAGCATCCGAACTCACACGTGGCGCGCAGCGCAACAGCGTATCACCGGAGTCCGCAGGGCGGTCGTCGGAACTGGTTTTGTCCGCGTTCGCCGTGTCCACAATTTGCATGCTGCGGCACAATCGGTCGAAATCACTTTTGCCTGTGAGGAATGCAAGCGGAGTTCGCCAATCCGAGCTCGCGCCAATCTTCGCGCGGCTGGCCGTGCGGTCCGCGGGAATGTAGAACCAAACGTTTGCGCCATCCACAATAAAAAGCTTTTGTTCCGGTGATTCGTACTCCCAACGCATTCGCCCCGGCTTCGAAAAATAAACTGTTCCGGATTCCGCGGAAACGCCTCCGTTGCCGTCGGAATATTTCTCGAAAAAGTGGGCTTTCAGAGTGGTGGCCCGATGATAGTGCGCTTCCATCGCGCGAGCGATCTGGCGCGCATCTTTTCCATTTTTCTCTGTGGAATGAAACGGCGCCAGGAATAACAAAAGGAGAATACAAATCACTAATACATCTTAACAAAGTTCGTTTGCGGTAGGAGATGATACCTGAACTGGCAATTTCTATTGCAAAGTAGGGAGCGCAACGCATGCTCCTGCGCTTCCGATCACCGCCCCAGTGGTGTTGTAATGAATCACCCCGGGTTCCTCGCTGCAAAAACTCTGATTGCCCGTAAATCCTGCGATCATGGGGACCGCAGTGACCAAATAGGCCTGGTAGCCGGGAGCAGTGCAACCACCAGCAACTGTCACAGGCGATGACCCGATGTAGGAATAGGTATACCCGCTCTTCTGGAAAGGCGGAGTGGTCAAGATCGGATCTATTAAGTCGGCATCATCGCAAGTAGCTTGACCGCCCGCCGGCGGCCCCAACGTAGCGAGCCCGCTCGGATAACCGTTTGCGTATGTCGTCGAATAAATAACCGCCGCGGTCGTAATGGTCCTAACGCTGCTTGCGGCTGCCGCTTCGTTGGCTGAAATGCGTGCTTGAATCAAATTCGGAATCGCAATCGCCGCGATGATCAAAATGATCGCGATAACGAGAAGCAGTTCAATCAAACTGAATCCGCGCAGCTCATTATCGCGATTTTTGCGGGTGCATCGGTCGGCCGAGTTGTTGTTCCGTTCGACTCGCATAAATGCTTTTCCCGAATGAATCCACTACTGCAATGGAGGGCTGGTCAGCAAAGGAGCGGTGCCGTCCGTGGTGTAACGGATGACTCCACTCTGATCGCTGAAAAATCCGCGCTGTCCGGTCGATCCGATAACTGCCGGTACTCCCACAATCGTATAGGTCTGGAAGCCCGTGCATCCGCCAACCGCCGGCGTTGCCGTTCCACCTACATAGGTGAAGATATAACCGCTCTTGCCAGGCGCTGCAGTTGCAGCAGCAAGCAACGGGTCAATCAACAGGGCCGAGCCGCAAACTGCAAGGCCACCTGGCGTGCCGCCCATCGCTGCCATCGACGCTGGGAACTGAACTCCCCAGGTCGAGTTATACGTGACCGCCGAAGTATTGATCGTACGAATCGAACCGACCGCTGACGCCTCATTGGCCGCCATGCGGGCGCGCAGCAAGTTCGGAATTGCGATAGCCGCGATGATCAAAATGATCGCCACGACGATCAACAATTCGATAAGTGAGAAACCCTTCTGTTTCCTATTCATGTCTTCTCTCTCCTTAGATAACTACTGAAATCTCTGTACTCCCTGGCGGGGTACACCCCACTAATGGCAAGCCGTGTGCCAGAACGGAGCACGCTGTGTATCGACACGACACAGCCTAATATGC
>Ga0209007_1000118_pt1 | contig 46619 bp, 44 predicted proteins | sample JacPinW_OM1H0_O2_FD_187961 | JGI IMG/M metagenome (GOLD analysis project Ga0209007, IMG submission 187961) | Forest soil microbial communities from Algoma, Ontario, Canada - Jack Pine, Ontario site 1_JW_OM1H0_O2 (SPAdes) (version 2) | ecosystem: Environmental > Terrestrial > Soil > Boreal... | reverse complement strand
ACTGAGTCCGGATATTCCTTGATGGTTCCCGCCTTTTTCATCTGCACCGCTGCCGCCGAATTGATCAAGGTGTAGGTCATCACCACGAAATCGCGAGGAAAAAGTCCGGAGTCTTTTATCGCCTTGGCTATCGGCGGATATTTTTCGATGGTTGCCACGCTGCCTGCAATGGTGTTGCTGGGATTGCGCGAGTCATCGTCATCCATCTGCTTTTTGATGGTGGGATTATCTTTTTGTACTTTGTGCACCGCTTTTACCGCGGCGTCATACTTGTCCAACTTGTCGGTGGTTAGGACGAAATTCTTGACTTCTTTTTTCTCCGCTTCCGCTGAAGATTTGTCGTCCTGAGTTTGTGCGGCCGCCGCGACGCCGGCGCTTAGGAGCACGCATAGCGCCAGGCGCATTGCGGTTTTCGCACGGGCCATCGTTAATCTCCTGAGCGGGGGCCTTATTCCGCCGACTTAATGCGCATACCATAGAACGAACGATAAACGAAAAAGAAAGAAACCAAAAAGAATGCTGCTGCCAGAACATGCGTCAGCGTGCCGCCGGTTTCGAGCGTCAACTTCACAGCCAATTCGACCGCCAGCAAACCGAAGAGCGTTGTGAACTTGATAACCGGATTCAAGGCGACGGAAGAAGTGTCCTTGAATGGGTCGCCGACCGTGTCGCCCACAACCGTCGCGTCATGCAGCGGTGTGCCTTTTTGCTTCAGTTCGACTTCAACAATCTTCTTGGCGTTGTCCCATGCGGCTCCGGCGTCGGCCATGAAAATGGCCTGATAAAGACCGAAGATGGCGATGGAGATGAGGTAGCCGATGAAAAAGAAAGGCTCGACGAAAGCGAAGGCCAGCGTAGCGAAGAAGACGGCAATGAAAATGTTCAGCATGCCTTTCTGCGCGTACTTGGTGCAAATTTCGACGACTTTTTTGCTATCGGCAACTGATGCTTTTTCCGCGCTGGCGAGATTGATGTTGGCTTTGATGAATTCGACCGCGCGATAGGCGCCGGTGGTTACCGCTTGGGTGGACGCGCCGGTGAACCAATAAATCATCGCGCCGCCGGTAACGAGTCCCAAAAAGAAGGGCGCGTGCAGCAGCGAAAGTTTGTCCACGTTTTCCGTGATGCCGTTGGTCAACGCCATGATGATCGAGAAAATCATGGTGGTTGCGCCGACCACGGCCGTGCCGATCAGCACGGGCTTTGCGGTAGCTTTAAAAGTGTTGCCCGCGCCGTCGTTCGCTTCGAGCAGGTCTTTGGCGCGCTCGAAGTTTACGTCCATGTTGTAATCTTTTTTCAATTCTTGCTTGATGTTGGGAATGATTTCGATTTGCGAGAGTTCGTAAACCGATTGCGCGTTATCGGTAACCGGGCCGTAGGAATCAACCGCGATTGTTACCGGACCCATGCCGAGGAAACCAAACGCCACCAAGCCAAAGGCGAAAACCGGGGCCGCGATCATTTGCGCGCCCAACCCTTGCAAACTGACCAGGTAGCCCACGGACATCAATCCAACCATGGCAAGTCCGAGGTAGTAGCCCGAAAAATTTCCAGCCACGAAGCCGGACAAAATGCCCAAAGATGCTCCGCCTTCGCGCGCGGAGGTGACCACTTCGCGAACGTGCCGCGATTCCGTGGAGGTAAAAACTTTCACCAACTCCGGGATCACTGCTCCGGCAAGCGTTCCGCAGGAAATAATGGTCGCCAGCTTCCACCATTGCGTAGGGTCACCGCCAAGTTCAGGGATAATTTTCCAGGAGACGCCGTAGGTAATAGCGATAGAAACAACCGACGTAATCCACACAAGCGACGTGAGCGGCGATTCGAAATTCATCTCCGCCGCGTTAGCGAAACGCGCCTTGGCGATCACGTCGTTGATGAAGTACGCCAAAGCGCTGGCTACCAGCATGGCCACGCGCATCACAAATATCCATACGAGCAATTGCACTTGAACTGTTGGATTTTTCACGCCTAGCAAAATAAATGTAATGAGCGCGACGCCGGTGACGCCGTAGGTCTCAAACCCATCCGCGGTCGGCCCAACGGAGTCTCCTGCGTTGTCTCCGGTGCAATCGGCGATTACGCCGGGATTTCGTGCATCATCTTCTTTGATCTTGAAGACGATTTTCATCAAGTCGGAACCGATGTCCGCAATCTTCGTAAAGATACCGCCGGCGATTCTCAACGCCGCTGCGCCTAGCGATTCACCGATGGCGAAACCGATGAAGCATTGGCCGGCATAGTCGCCCGGAACAAAGAGCAGGATCAGAAGCATCATCAGCAGTTCTACGCTGATCAGCATCATCCCGATGCTCATGCCCGCTTTGAGCGGAATCTGGTAAAGCGGAAACGGCTTGCCGCGCAATCCGGCAAACGCCGTGCGGGAGTTCGCGAACGTGTTCACGCGAATGCCAAACCAGGCCACGCCGTAGCTGCCGGCAATTCCCAGAACGCTAAACAAAAAGATGATGAGGACGCGCAAAGCCTCGTAATGCAGCAACACGCTGAAATAAAGCACGATGATGACAGCGATGAAGATCTCGAGCAGGAGGAGAAACTTGCCTTGTGTAATCAGGTAGGTTTTGCAAGTCTCGTAAATCAGTTCCGAGATCTCGCGCATGGCGCGATGCACCGGCAGATTCTTCAGTCGCGTGTAAATCACCAGCCCGAATATCAAACCAAAGATGCAGAACAAAATACCGAAGAGCAGTAGCTTGTGGCCGTCGATGCCAAGAAAACTTACCGACGACAAATCCGGCAGCTTCAAATTGGCTTCGCCACCAGGTGCTTCACCTTCTCCGGGCGTGTGCGCGAACGCAGCCGCGGCACCCAAAAGCATTACAAAGAATCCAAAAGCTGATTTCAACGCTGTGCGATAGAAATTCGAGCGGCTAAACGAGGGCAAAGTCCGCATTAAAAAGCCCCCCGTACGCAGGTGGTCACACGTTTGGCAAGGCAAAAGCACATTCGATCTTCCTCCGGATAAAGACTCCTTGGCGGGAGCCTACATATTGCGAGAAATTACGACACAGAATCGACTTTTGTATCAGGAATCGTGGTTTTGGTCAAGAAAATAGGGCGTTTGGTGAAAAAATGCCATCAAGCAAAAATCGCTGATACTACCTAGATCTTGCTTAAAAGCTGTGGCTAGCGGTCGAGAAACGCGCGGAGCCGGGCATAGCCGGCGCGGCTGACGGGAAGCTGAACGCCGTTTGACAGGACCGCGACGTGTGTATCTTTTGCGTAGGGCTCGACTTTGACCACGCGTTCCAGGTTCACGATGTACGAGCGATGAATGCGCAGAAACCGCGAGGGATCGAGCGCGGATTCCAGGCTTGAAATGGTTTGCTGCTTCAGGTGTTTTTTCCCTTCGGTTGCAAGCGCCACATAATCGTCCTGCGCTTCCACGTAATCCAATTTTGCGATCGGAATGATGAAAACGCGTGTGCCATCGCGCACGGCGATGCGATCGAGATGTTGCGAAGGAGGCCTCGCCGCCGCGGCCAGCTCCGCAGGCGGCATCTCCGCATGCGAGGATTTGCCGGTAAGACGCTCTTTCGCGCGGTTCAGAGCGGCCTCGAAACGGTCTGCTCCAAATGGTTTTAAGAGATAATCCACCGCATGGACTTCGAATGCTTTGATGGCGTAGCTATCGAATGCGGTGACGAAAATCACACGCAAATCGTTGCCAATCAGCTCGAGCACTTCAAAGCCATCAAGCTTGGGCATCTGTATATCGAGAAAAATCAGGTCGGGCTTCAGTTCTGTGACGGATTTCACCGCCTCAAATCCGTTGGCGCATTCGGCGACCAGTTCAATTTCCGGATGTGCGCTCAGAAATTCGCGAAGAACCTGGCGGGCGAGTTCTTCGTCGTCCACGATGACGGCGCGAATTTTGTTTCCTGCTTCGCGGTTCATGTGCTTTGCGACTTCCTTTCCGCCGGGAAGGTGAGCGCGACGCGGTAAGACTCAGCCTCCGCTTTCACGGCAAAGCTGGCGCGGTTTCCGTAACGCGTTTGTAGCCGCTGCCGGACATTTGCAAGACCCACTCCGTTTCTCCGCCGCGCGGGAGCTTCGGGATCGAAGCGATTTTCGACGATGATCGAGACGTCGCCATCCCGGGACTGAATACTGAGACGAATCCATCCGCCTTCCACCAGATTTGCAATGCCGTGCACCACCGCGTTTTCCACCAGAGGTTGCAGCAGAAGCGGAGGCACTGGAACGTCCAGCGCGCTTGTGTCTATATTTTCTTCCATCTGGATACGCGCGCCGAAGCGGACTTTTTCCACCGCGAGGAATGCATGGATCAGGGAAAGTTCTTCCTCCAGCGGAATTGCAGTTTTCTCACCGAGCCCGAGCGTGCGGCGAAGAAAATCTCCCAGAAGAATGCACATCTCACGAGCTTTGGCGGAGTCGGAAGTCGTGAGCGCGCTGATGGAATTCAGGCTGTTAAAAAGAAAATGTGGATTTACCTGCGCTTTCAGCGCTTTCAACTCGGCATCGCGAGCCAGCACGCTGGCTTGCATCACCCGAGCTTCCGCGTCGCGCGAGAGTTCCACCGCGATGATGATGTAGTAGAAGGTGACGGAAAGTAAGTAAAGCAAAAGGCCTGAACCAAAAATTATGGGGATTTCCGGCCGAAAGCGCCTGCTCAATCCCGCGAAGGCCGGCATTCTCGAAAGGCTGCTGGCCAGTCCGGCGGCAGCGAAGGCCCAGACGATGGTTGCGATCACAGCCGCGGTTACCTGCGTTGCGATGAGACGCCCTAGACCAAACTTCTCCAGAGGGGTTCCGCGGCAGGAGTACCAGGAAGAAAGACAGATAAATGCGTAGATCAGCGACAAGGGGACGGAAAGGATCGCCGCTTCTCGTAGCGTAATCTGCCCAGGAATGGTGAGCAGGTAAGCTAACATTCCTGCAATCGGTATCCATGCGAGAAGGTATAGGGCGAGCCGGCGAATTTGGGAGAATATCGGGTGCATACGATTTCTTTAATTCTTTACGACCACGCCGCCCATGAATGCGATGCCCTTTACAATTAAATGCTGGCGTGGTGAAGAGTCTGTCGGCGGAATCTGATTTGTCTCGTCAACATACGCGCCCATAATTCCCATACCTTCGATGGAAACAATCCAGGAAACTGGAACTTTAATTTCTCCGCCACCCATTACTGAGGTTGCATCGATTACCGCGGCTTCGCCTTCAATACTGGCTTGCCGCAGATCGATGTCGTAACCCCCGCAGACAGCCAGTATTTTCCCGCCGCGAAAATTCTTGCCGGTGAAACGGCGCTTGAATCCGCCCAGGATCGCGACCTGGTTAAAGTCGGAATCCGTGGAGCTGCCGCCGCCCCACTGGCTGATTTGTTCGCGCCAGCTAGATACTTTTCCGGTGAGAGGATTGGTATGGGGCGCGATTGCTTGCCACATCATCAGCCCGCCGATAGCGATAATAATTAACGGCCAGATGGGGATGTGCGCGGCCCCCGAATAATCCAGGGCGAGAAGAACACCGACGACCAGCAGAACGCCCCCCCACATGCGGCGGCCGCCGCCCTGGAACAGGTAAATTGCTCCAAACGTAATACAAACGGTGGGCCAGAAATATTGAAAGATTTTTCCCGCATCCAGAACTCCTTGCTGGTCCAGCAGCAGGATCACACCCGCAGCGGCAATGAATAGCCCAAAAGCGAGGTTCCATCCAGCGGACCTGGGCTTACAGGCCACGCGAGCCTCCTTTGCGGCCGCCGGACAAGCTACGCGAACTGTTCTGGCGAGTGGCCAGCATAATCGCCAAGCCGAGGCTCACCAGCAGCAGGGGCCAGAATCGCAGGAAATCCTGCATGGCGGAAACATTCATGCGCAGCGAAAGGATATTCCAAATGTTCGACGCCAGCACGGAAAACAGCCAGGAATTGTCCGGCTGAGCATGTGCGGATCCGAGTTCGGCCATCTGGAATACCAGGCCAACGAGAATCATTACGATTGCCGCCGCTGAAATGGCTACCGACCCGCTTACCGAAGACCTAGTCTGCTGATTCGCGTTTGTCATGCTCTCATCCCCCGCCGAAACTCTCTTGCCGTTCATGAGGCGAGATTAGAGGCAAATGCGGAGCAGGTCTTTCGCTTTTCGGCGAATGGCGGCTGGTTACCGGCGAATGACGGGATGAGGCGGGAAAGAGGTCAGCTTGCAGGCACGGGACTTCAAAACGCGCGGGGCGGATATATCCTCTACACGGCTAGGACGAGAAGACCATCCCGAGCCAGAACGCCACGATCAGCAGGGCCGATAGCACTAGCAGTACGCGCATCCGTTTCTTGCGCACGGCAAACAGGACTACCGCCAAGGCGCAAAGCAGGAAACCCAACTCGGGCCAGAAAAGCCCGGAACCGAATCCGCTGTCCCATCGTCCGGTAGCGTCCTGCATTAAGAACGAAGCGGACGAAGTTACGGCGGTGAGCAAAGCGCCCAAGGCTCCGGCGAGCGCCAGACCTTTGGCCCAATCGGGCAGCACCCAGTCTTTGCGTGCATCGCGCCAGTCAAGCCACGTTTGCACCACGACGACGCCAACAATCAGCATAACGAACAGCGCCACGTTCCCCTCCCTTAGCGCGAACCGCTCTGGCTATCGAACTCACGGCGCTGCGTCACCCTGCCGGGCGAAGCGCGAAAGTTCTAACGACTGCCAAACCGGTCGAGGGCCGCTGCCGTCGAATCCCCTCAGTGCATTGCCGCGCATTGCCCGTGCGGCACTGTTGCTTCGACAGACCCTGTCGCTTTTGCTTCTAAACCTACCTCTCTGCTCTCCCTACTTTCAACTTGTTCCATAGATTGCCGCATTTTTCGCGTCTACTCTACGATGGATTGAACTCTTCCATAACAATCATTCTTTCGCTCAAGATCCTCGCCTGCGTCAATCGCTCGATCGCTTCTTCAGACGTGCCTGCTGGAAGCTCGCCGATGATCCTCTTCAGCTCTTCGTCGAATAGACGACTAATCAGCTCGGGCGTGTGAGCGATAGCACGGCCGTTATCATCTTCGATGTGTACCACGTCGCGATGACGCATCCGCTGAGCAATCATCAGGCGGTAAATACGATCGGTGGCTAGGTCTTCCATATAGCCTTCCAGCAAACTCGCCCCTCGGCCGTTCAGCACGCCGTTGCGATAGCGAATCACGGTGCGAATCGCCGCGCGCGTGCCGGCGAGTGTTCGCTTGCCTACATTGGATGGAAGAGGGCGCAGATCGGGGTGAGTGTCTTGCCCGGCCGGCCGCGCATTTATTTGGTTGGGAGCAGGGAACTGTTTCACGGCGATTTCGTTTTGATCTGGATGTCCAGTCCACGCGCCATCCATTAGCGACGCAGCTTCATTTTTCTTATCTTCTTCCAGCACGGCCAAAGCCTGCGCGTTCAATTCGGCATTCTCGCGGCTGGGAAACAGCGCGGTCATTCCGCCGATGGCAAGCAAACCATGCTTGTGGCAAATCTCCGGCATCAAGTTGCGCAAATTCTGAAAGAACGCGACATCGTGCGGAATCGTGTTGCGGTCGGGAAGCACCCAGTTGGGATCGTGCAGGTTGAAATGAATGAGGCTGGCCATGTAGTCCCAGCGCCCAAGATCCAGCGCGAGGATGTGATCGCGCAATTGGTGCGCGAATTCCTCCATTTGATACGCGAGCGGATGCGACTCCACCAGCGCCATGCACTTGATGTAGTCGGCCGGCCAGCCCTTTTCGCGCGCCACTGCTTGAAAAAGCCCGCGCCACCAGATGGCCTCCTCGGCAGATTCGGATTTGGGAATGTAAAAAGTGAGTGGATGGCGCAACTTTGCGGGATCTACTTGAAAGGCAATCAACGCTACGTCGAATAATGGCGCCGGCAGCTTTTCGCCGTTTAGAACTTTGTCCTGGCGGATATGCAAGCCACGCGGCCGCAGCGAAATCACCGTATCGCTGGGCTGAATTCCAACCGTACGATTTCGTTTGCGATCGAAATACGTCAGCTCCCCGCGCAGAGCCGCAAGAATGTTGGTTATTCCCTGCATCACGTGGGGCCAGGTGTTGGCTGTAGAATCTTCCAAATCCAGCATCACACCAGGCGCGCCGGAATTAAGCATTTTCACCACGAGTTCCGCGTCGTCGGCAGGCCCCGTCATCTGATTGCGTTGATCCTGGCACCATGCGGGCAGTTGGATTTTCCAGGCCTGCGTAGTGGCGGGCGAAGGAGCCAGGTAATTCGGCAAGCGGCCCTGAAGCGAAACGGCGAGAGCTGCCTTGCGTTTGTCGAGCAGATCGCGCTGGCGCGGAGTGAACGCACGGTGAAGAGGAAGCAGAAATTCCAGGAAGCCGACGGGCAGATCGCGCTCAGAGTCAAAATCGTCAGGGGCCGAGTTCATGGCTTGTAATGGCTCGGCTATCAAGCCCATCTGCGTTCTTGCACTACTCATGGTAATGCCCCTAGCTTTGGCGAAATGATATGGGCAATCGGCTTACCAAAGGGTGCTATTGCGCAGGGAGATAGTGGTATTTACTATGTTATTGCAGACACACAGGATAGCCCATTTTGTTGCTGCGCACGGAAATGAAAATCGAAAATCTCTGTCGAACTATTGACGCGACTTCCGCGCTGAGCAAAGCATTGTCCTATTTAGGAAACGATTTGCATGATGTGCGTTTTCGCGTTTAACGGGAATTGTATGCACTTTCTCCTTATCTAAGGGACAGTTGCAACTTCCACAACCCCGGCCACTAGGACAAATTGTCATGGTCGCGTTATCTGCTACGATAGCCGGAAGTCATGCGAAAACCATGGGTGATAGCGCATCGGGGAGCTTCCGGCCATACGCCTGAAAATACATTGGTCGCGTTTGAGCGCGCGGTCCAATTGGGCGCCGGTTTCATCGAGACCGACCTCCACCTCACGCGTGACGCGCGCTTCGTTGTAATCCATGACTCTACGCTGGAACGCACCACCAACGGCCGCGGCGAAGTCCGCGATTTTACCCTGGCAGAACTCAGAAAATTGGACGCGGGCATGTGGTACGACCGCGAGCACATGGGCCAGCGCATTCCCACGCTGGACGAGGTTCTGGAGTTCGCGCGCAAGCACGACGTGATTTTTTATTTGGAAGTGAAGTACGACGCCTCCTGGGGCATGCATCATTCGCTGATCGCCGCGCTGCAAGCTCCGGAGTATGCGGGGCGCACCATTGTGATTTCGTTCGACCAAGCCACACTAGCCGCGCTGCGGCGCGTGGATGCGAGCGTGATGATGGGCTTTTTGGTACAAGAAGCTGGAACGGACTGTGTGAAAGAAGCTATCGAGCTGGGCGCGCGGCAACTTTGTCCCAAGGCTTGTCTTGTGACCCGTGAACTGGTGGAACAAGCGCACGGCGCGGATTTGCAAGTGGCCACATGGACCGTGGACGCCCCCGAAGAAATGCGCCGAGTGATCGCAGCCGGCGTGGACGGAGTTATGACGAATTTTCCTGACCGCCTGGGCGCGGTGATTGAAGACCTGCAAGGGGCTGAAAACCTGAAGCTAGGCAAGACTCGCGAATAAAGAAGCAAATTGCGCCAGCGTCAATTGCTCCGCGCGAGAATCGGGACGCAGTCCGCAATCTTCCAGAGCTTGATGGATTTTCCCGTCTGATGCGAGCTGCTTCAAGTTATTTCGCAAAGTTTTGCGCTTCTGTTCAAAGCATCCCTGAATAAATTGCAAAAAGCGTTTATCGTCGCTGACATTCAATACCGCTCGCTGGCCGGGCAGCGTCATTCGCACGAGCGCGGATTGCACCTGAGGCGGAGGACGAAACGCACCGGGCGGAATGCGCAAGACGATCGTCGGATTCGCGTAAAACCGGCAAAGCGCGGACAGGTAGCCGTACTCGCGCCTGCCAGGCTTGGCCACAATGCGTTCCGCAACTTCCAGCTGGATGACGATGTGAATGGAAAGAATCTGGCTGGCATATTCGAACAGCTGATGCAGGATCGGCGAAGTGATGTAATACGGCAAGTTGCCATAAACATGAAAATCGCCGCCGGCCAGTTTCCGAAAATCAACTGCGAGGACGTCCCGGGAAACAATTTCGACCTTGGGCCATTCGCGCGGAAGCGAACTAACTTTTTCTTGCAAGTCTTCCGCCAGTGGCGCGTCAGCTTCGATAGCCACCACTCGGCGGCCGTCAGCGGCCAGCATCTTGGTCATTTCTCCATGGCCCGCGCCGATTTCGATCCATGTTTCGTTCGCGTCCGGAGAAAGAATCTTGAAAATGCGCTGCCGCCACGCGGCGTCGCCAAGAAAGTGCTGTCCCATGCGCTGTCGAGCCATGCCGATGCAGAGTGTAGCAATGCAGCGCGGAGCGAGGCGAAGAATTCGTCGGCAAAATTCTTTGTGCTGTCTTTGAAAAGAGGTTGCCAACTCGCTTGACGAAGCTGGAACGTTCCGCTACCGTTTTTATTTCGTTCGAGGACTGATGAAAATTCTATTCGTGGCTTCGGAAGGCTTGCCCTACTCGAAAACGGGCGGGCTAGCGGACGTTGTTCAAGCGCTGCCCAAAGCACTGGTGGAAATGGGCCACCACGTGGCTGTGCTGCTTCCGCGCTACCGGGGCAATAAAATTACCTCCACGCTAGTGTCCAGCGTGACCGTTTCGCTCGGCGATCAAATTCGCTTTCCTTCGATTGCAGAGGGAGTGTCCGTCGCGGGAGTGCGCTATTTCTTCGTTGACGACCCCGGCTATTTCGAACGCGAACATCCTTACGGCGACAAGTCCGGCGATTATCCCGATAACGCCGAGCGCTTTACGGAATTTTCACGCCTGGCGATCGAATTCGCGAAGCGCGTTCTGTTGCCGGACGTAATTCATTGTCATGACTGGCAAACGGCGCTGGTGCCGGTCCTGCTGCGCACGCAGCATGCCAACGATCCGGCGGTGCGCTCGCTTCCAGTGGTTCTTACCATTCACAATTTGGCATACCAGGGAATCTACCCGCAGTCCGCTCTTCGCAAGGCTGGTTTGCCTGCCAATCTTTTCTCATTCGACGCTCTGGAATTTTATGGTCGAGTGAATTTCCTGAAGGGCGGATTGCTCTTCGCCGATTATCTTTCGACGGTTAGCCGCCGCTACGCGAAAGAAATCCAAACGCCGGAATATGGCGCAGGACTGGAAGGCGTAGTTTTGCAGCGCGCCGACCGCCTGGTGGGAATTCTGAATGGCGCGGACTATTCGGTCTGGAATCCCGAGACCGATAAACTCATCGCGCAGAATTATTCCGCGCAGAACCTGGAAGGCAAGAAAGCCTGTAAAAAAGATTTATTGAAGACTTTCCGGCTGCCGTCGGATAAGCCGGAAGATTTGGAGCGCCCGCTGATTGGAATTGTTTCGCGTTTTGCCGATCAGAAAGGTTTCGATCTGATCGCTCAAATCGCCGGCGAAATGATGAACGAAAATCTCTCGCTCGTGGTGCTGGGGAACGGTCAACCAGAATACGAAAGCCTTTTTAAGTTGCTCGCCCAGACCTATCCGTCGTCGGCCGGCGCTAAAATCGGCTACGATGACGCCCTCGCCCACAAAATTCAGGCTGGCGCGGATATGTTCCTGATGCCATCGCGTTACGAACCCTGTGGCTTGAATCAAATATACAGTTTGCGATACGGTACGGTGCCTGTCGTACGCGCTACGGGCGGTTTGGACGATACCGTGCAGAATTTTGATCCTCAAACGCAGCAGGGAACGGGCTTCAAATTTGATGCGTACGATGGGAGCGCGCTGCTTGACTCTTTGCGTACGGCGTTGAAAATGTATCAATCGCAAAAGACTTGGCTTACGATTCAAAGGAATGGCATGGCTAAGGATTTTTCGTGGAAGACTTCGGCGGCGTCCTATGTCACGCTGTATGAAGCAGCTAAGAGGTCTCGAATCCCGCGGGTTGCTGGAACATCTAAAAACTAAGCACAGACGCGGTACGGCTCCTGGGCTGACCGGAACTGCGCAACGAGGAAAAAACGAAAATGGCGGACATTCAAGCAGTAAGTGATGCAAGTTTTGACAAAGATGTGATTGAAGCGAGCAAGACGCAGCCCGTGCTCGTGGATTTCTGGGCCGATTGGTGCCGTCCATGCCACATGCTTTCTCCCACGGTGGAAGAGATCGCCAAGGACCACGCGGGCAAGCTGAAAGTCGTGAAGTTGAACGTGGATGAAAACGTCAACGCGGCCGGTAAATTTAATATTCGCGGCATCCCGACCTTGCTGATTTTTAAGGGCGGACAGGTGGCGGACCAGCTCGTGGGAGCAGTGCCCAAGGACGCGATCGAGAAAGTTGTTCAGCGCCATATTTCCTAGCGCAAACTCCGCAACATAAGAGGCGGTGGGGCATGAGCGCCGGTTTTACTGGCCCACAAACTGTTGGGAACTCGCCGGCGCAGAAGATCTGCGAAGCGTGCGGAGAGAAGTTTTCTTGTAGCATTTCTACTGGAAGCTGTTGGTGCGAAGGCGTGAAGCTTGAGCAGAAAACCCTGAGTGAGCTTCGCGCGCGCTACGGCGATTGTCTGTGTCCCCGCTGTCTCTCTGCTGCGCAAACCGGCTCTTTGTTCGACAAGTCATCGTGAATGTTGCCGACTCCTCTCCTGGAAAGATCACTGTGATGGAAAAGACAAAGAAGGAAATTCAGCGTTGCCATTGGGCCACCAAGCCACTCATGATCGAGTATCACGATCAGGAGTGGGGCAGGCCGGTCCACGACGACCGCGTCCTTTTCGAGTTTCTGATTCTGGAAGGCGCGCAAGCGGGCTTGAGTTGGGAGACCATCCTCAACAAGCGGGAGAATTATCGCCGCGCCTTCGACCAATTCAACGCCGCGAAAATTATTCGATATGACAAGCGCAAAGTCCGCGCGCTGCTGGCCGACTCCGGCATCGTTCGCAACAGGCTGAAAATCGCCTCCACTATTTCAAACGCGCACGCATTCCTCGCGGTACAGAAAGAGTTCGGCACATTCGACCGCTACATCTGGCAATTCGTCGGCGGCAAGCCCAAGAAAAATGACTGGCGAACTTCTCGAAGCTTGCCCGCCCGCACCCCTGAATCAGACGCTATGAGCGAAGACCTGAAGCGCCGTGGCTTTCGCTTCGTCGGCACGACCATTTGTTACGCGTTCATGCAAGCCATCGGCATGGTGAACGACCACGCCCTCGATTGCTTTCGTTACGCGGCTCGTCGTTAACGATGGAATGCATGCTCAAGGCGCGAACGAACGCACCGGGTGACGGGCTTGCGTTTAGAGTTGAGCGCGGCGTAGGATTGTAAGTCGTCGCTCGTCATCAAGGCCCGCCTGTAATGCTTAAGCTTTTGAAATGGCTCGGCAAGGTGCGGCCTGCGGGCGAAAATGGGAGCGCGAGTGGCGGAGAAGGCCCGAACAAAGGCGGTCGTCGTTGTCGGAGCGCAGTGGGGCGACGAAGGTAAAGGGAAAGTCGTTGACTATCTGGCGTCTTCGTTCGATTACACCGCGCGCTACGCCGGTGGACACAACGCGGGCCACACCGTTATTTTCGACGGACACAAATACATCCTTCAGTTGATCCCCAGCGGCATTCTTCGGCCAGACAAAAAAGCTGTGATCGGCGCTGGCACAGTAGTCGATCCCGCCGCGCTGGTCACCGAGCTCGAGAACCTGAAAAAATCCGGCGTCGAGGTTCGCGGGCGCCTTTTCCTGAGCAATCGCGCGCACGTAATTTTCCCCTATCATCGCGAAATGGATAAAGCCGCGGAGTCGGCGCGTGGCGAAGCGAAGATTGGCACCACTTCGCGCGGCATCGGTCCCGCGTACGAAGACAAAATGGCGCGGCGCGGCATTCGCGTTTGCGACATGCTCGATACCGAGCGGTTTCCGGAAAAACTCGAGCGCGTGATCGCCGAAAAAAATGCGATCAGTCAGGCCACCTACGGGCATCCGCTGGAAACCGCCGGACTGCTGGAGCAATATCTGGAGCTGGCCGCGCACATTCGCGGCTTGGTTGCCGACACCGGAGTGTTGCTGAATCGCGTGCTGGATAACGGCGAGAGCGTTTTGTTCGAAGGCGCGCAAGGCACCATGCTGGACATCGATCACGGGACCTATCCGTTCGTTACTTCATCGAACGCCACTTCCGGAGGCGTCGCCACCGGCCTTGGCGTTGCCCCCACGCGGTTGACGGGCGTGGCCGGAGTCACCAAAGCTTACACAACACGGGTCGGCAGGGGCCCCTTTCCCACCGAGATGCCGGACCTCGATGCGCAAGCAGTCCGCGAGCGCGGCCAGGAATTCGGAGCTGTCACTGGGCGTCCGCGACGTTGCGGCTGGCTGGATCTGGAAGTTTTGCGCTTCGCGAAAATGCTGAACGGCATCGATTCTCTGGTAGTCACGAAACTCGACGTTTTCGACGCGCAGAAAGAAATAAAAATTTGCACCGGATATCGTTACAAAGGGAAGCGTCTGACGGAAATGCCGCCCGACGCTGAGACCTTGGCGGAAATCGAACCTGAATATCACTCCATGCCCGGTTGGCAAACGCCTACGCCCGGAATTCGCGACGTGAAAGAATTGCCGCTCGCGGCGCGCGATTACTTGAATTTTATTTCCGACCAGTTGCAAGTCGAGATCGGGATGATATCCACCGGCCCTGAGCGCGATGCTACAATTGTTCCGCGAGGAACCAAGCTGTCATCCTGGCTGTAGCGCTGCAAAATATCCCCATGCTTTCCCATGAAGCGGCCCGCGCAAAAGTGATCGAGGTTGTGAGCGCGCGTTCATCCGCGCCTCCCGCAACTGAAACAATCGAATTCGCGGACGATCCATCGCGAGCTCTCGGCCGCATCCTCGCGGAAAATGTAATTGCAGACCGCAATTATCCTCCGTTTGATCGTTCCACGCGTGACGGTTTTGCCGTCCGCGCGGCCGATGCCGCGAATCCCGGCACGCGATTGCGATTGATCGGCGAAAGCCGCGCCGGCCGTGCTTTCGAAGGTCAAATGGAAGCGGGTTCTTCGGTGCAGATTATGACCGGCGCGCCGCTACCGCGCGGAGCCAACGCCGTGGTGATGCTCGAAGATGCCCGCGTGGAGGGCGATTCTGTAGTCATTCAACACGCCGTGCGGCCCGGGCAGCATTACGTCGTGGAAGGACAGGAAACGCGGGTGGGCGAGAGCGTAATCAAGCGAGGAAAACGCCTGGGGTACGCCGAGCTAGCGATGGCCGCGCAAGTGGGTCGCTCCAAAATGGAAGTTGCGAAAAAGCCGCGTGTGGCGATTCTTTCCACCGGCGACGAGATAATTTCAGCAGGTGATTCTCCGCAGCGATTTCAAATCCGCAATAGCAACAGCATTTCGCTGGCCGCGCAAGTTTCGTTGGCGGGCGGCGAACCGGTGGTCGTGGGCATTGCGCCTGACAACGTCGTGGAGCTTCGCGCTCGAATCGAACAGGCGTTGAAAGCCGATATCGTAATTTTGACCGGCGGCGTGTCAGTAGGGAAATACGATCTCGTCGAGCAGGTTCTGAAAGAGATGCGCGTTGAGTTTTTCTTTGACGCGATTGCGATTCGTCCCGGCCGTCCTGCCGTTTTTGGCGCATGCAACAACACTCCCGTATTCGGGTTGCCGGGTAATCCAGTTTCGACCATGGTGACTTTCGAATTGCTCGTGGTGCCGGCCATAGAAGTGATGAGCGGACACACGCCGGGCTCCCTGCATCTGTTCAAAGCCAAGCTCGCGCATCCGGTGGACGAGAAACCGCCTCTCGCGCATTTTCTGCCAGCGCGCGTGAAGTGGCCTTCCGGCGAAGCCACCGTAGAAGCATTGCATTGGGAAGGTTCGGGCGACATCGGGTCAGTGGTTCGCGGCAATTGCTTCTTAGTGGTGCATGAATCGAAACAAAAGCTGGAAGCCGGCGAAATCGTCGATATCTTGCCGCGCCGCGGACTCTTTTAGGAGCCGCGCAGTGACACGGTGGGTAACACAGTCGAGCGCGTTCAAAAATTCTAGTATGAACCGATGATATGATGGTGCTTGTGGAGGAAGGATCATGGGTAGAACGGGTGGAGATGCGCGAGCTTATTCCAGAAGGATCACTCGCGATCCCAATATTTGCGCTGGAGAACCGGTGTTCAATGGAACACGCGTGACCTTGCGCACGGTGCTTGCCAGCCTGGCGGACGGAGATGGCCCCGAAGAAATCCTAGCTGATTTCCCGAGTTTGAAACTGGAGGACATCCAGGCCGCAATCGCATTTGCTGCTGCGTCCGCCGAAGAGGATTTGCCCTTGCCGGCGGTTCCAGATATTCAATGAAGATCAAGCTGGACGAGAATCTCCCCGTTCGGCTTGCAATCCTGCTGAATAGCATCGGACACGATGTGCACACCGTCCACCAAGAGTCCCTCGCCGGCCATACCGACTCGGATATTTGGGAAGCGGCTCAGCAAGAATCAAGATTCCTAATCACTCAAGATATGGACTTCTCAGATTCTCGGCGCTTCGCTCCCGGCACTCACCATGGCATGTTACTAGTCCGCCTGCACCCGCCAAACCGGAGAAGTTTAATTGAGCGCGTCGTGGGATTGTTCCAAAGCGAAGACACCGCCTCCTGGATTGGATCTTTTGTCGTGGTAACGGAGCGTAAAATTCGAGTTTCAAGGGCAAAAGGCCAACAAGGTTCCTGACCAAGGTTCGGAATTCGATCTGCAAAATAGGCGAGCTCCGATGAAAAAACTTTCGCATTACGACCGCACAGGGCGCGTTCGAATGGTCGACGTGTCTGCCAAGCCCGCAACATCACGTATCGCAGTGGCCCACGCCTTCGTTCGCATGCACCGCGCGACGGTTGCGAGTGTGCGGCGGCTGAAATCGCCAAAGGGAAATCCGCTGGAAATTGCGCGAATCGCTGGAATCACGGCCGCCAAGCGAACTTCCGAGCTGATTCCACTTTGTCATCCCCTTGCGTTAACGCACGTAGATGTCACCGCAAAGCTATGCCAGAATGGAATTGAGGTCACCTCGGAAGCTACCACTACCGGCCCGACGGGGGTCGAGATGGAAGCTCTGGTGGCCGCGGCTGTCGCGTCACTGACGATTTACGATATGTGCAAAGCTCTGGAACGCAGCATGGAAATCACGGAATTGTATCTCGTGAAGAAGTCGGGCGGGCGCAGCGGTGACTACACCCGCGCGGGAAGACATGTGAAGCGATGACGCTCGGGAAAGATGTGAAAGTCCTGGTGGTCGATGATAACGCTCTGATCCTCGACCTCTTGATGAAAGGGCTGATGCCGCATTGCGATGCGCGAGCTGCCGCGGATGGCGCCGACGCGCTTCTGAAAATAGTGGACGATCCGCCCGACCTCGTAGTCTGTGATTACCGCATGCCGGGTCTCGATGGCCGCCAACTTTACGAGAAACTTCGCGCGCGCCAGCAGACCCAGCAAATTCCTTTTATTTTTCTGGCCAGCCGCGGTGATATCGAAGAGAAACTCCGGCCCATCGTCGAAGGCGTCGAAGAATTCATCTCCAAGCCATTCTTTATTAACGATCTGGTTCGGCGCACGAAGAAAGTTGTAGATCGTCTGCAGCTTGAGAAATTGCAGAAGCGCCAGGTACGGCCCGGAGTAATTCAAGGCCGCCTGGAAGAAATGAGCATCATGGACTTGATGCAGTCACTAGAGATGGGCCAAAAAACGTGCCAGCTATGCATCCATCGAGGCGAGGAAACTTGCGAACTATTCTTTTCCTCCGGCCAATGCAAGGACGCCCGATTCGGGTCGGCGGAAGGCGAAGCCGCGGTGTTTCAGGCCGTACGTTGGACCGACGGAGAATTTGAAATTGACTTCAACGTTGGGCCTACCCGCTCCACGATTTCTCGCACTACAACCGGCCTGCTGATGGAAGCGTTGCGACTGATCGATGAAGAACAGAATCAATCCGCTACGGAAGATCAGAAAGTAACCGAAGGATAGTTCGCCGCACACCTCGCCATGCGCGTTTCCGTGATTACAATCAGCGACTCCGTGAGCGCCGGAAAGTCCGAAGACCGCTCCGGCCCTGCCGTTATGGCCCGCTGTAAGGAACTCGGCTGGGAAGTCGTGTCCTCAAAAATCTTGCCCGACGACCATTCTGCAATTCAAACGCTCTTGGAAGATATTTCCGACACGAGCGGCTCTGACGTGATCCTCACAACCGGTGGAACAGGGGTGGGGCCGCGCGACGTTACACCCGAAGTCACCATTGCGGTCGCCGAAAGGCTAATCCCTGGTTTCGGCGAGCACATGCGCACGGAAGGTGCCAAGAAAACTCCTCGCGCAATCTTGTCACGCGGTGTTGCCGGGATTCGCGGGACAACCATCATCATTAATCTTCCGGGCAGTCCTCGAGGCGCTGTCGAATCGCTCGACGCCATCGCTGAATTCCTACCTCATTCAATTTCGATTCTGCACGGCGCGGGCCACGATTAAGGACTAGACAAAACGCATTTGAGAACATTGGCCCCTTACAGGCCTCCTCACGTATAATCCCGCGCGTAATGCCGCTAGCTGCTGGAACTCGCTTAGGCCCCTACGAAATCATTGCGCCTATTGGCGCAGGTGGAATGGGGGAAGTTTACAGCGCGAAAGATACACGCCTTGATCGCACCGTGGCGCTGAAAGTTCTCCCGCCACATTTGGCGGATGCTCCGGAGGTGCGCCAGCGTTTCGAACGCGAAGCCCGCGCCGTCTCCAGCCTCAACCATCCAAACATTTGTGCGCTCTACGACGTTGGCCGCCAGGACGGCACCGACTATTTGGTCATGGAATATATTGAGGGCGAGACGCTTGCCAAGCGCCTAGAGCGTGGTCCGCTGGCGTCCGCTGAGCTTTCGCGTATAGCCATCCAAATTTGCGAAGCGCTCGAAAAAGCGCATCGCCAGGGCGTGATTCATCGCGACCTGAAGCCCGGCAACGTGATGCTCACAAAGTCAGGCGCGAAGCTGCTCGATTTTGGTTTGGCCAAAGCGACTGCGCCAATCGCCACTGATCCCGCGTTGTCTCCCACCATGAGCCAGCCGTTGCTGGGCAGCGCTCAAAACGCTGCGCTTACCACGCAAGGCACCATCGTCGGCACGTTGCAATACATGTCACCCGAACAACTCGATGGCGGCGAAGCTGACGCTCGCAGCGATATTTTTTCGTTCGGCGCAACGTTGTACGAAATGGCCACAGGTAAGAAGGCCTTCGAAGCAAAAACGCAGGCGAGCCTGATCGCCGCAATTCTAAGAGAAGAGCCGCGCCCAATCAGCGATCTGCAGCCGTTGTCGCAGCCGGCGCTTCAACGTATTGCGACGACCTGCCTCTCCAAAGATCCGGACGACCGCTGGCAAAGCGCAGGCGATTTGAAGCGCGAGTTGCAATGGATTGCCGACGGAGGCTCGGCTATAGGTATTCCCGCGCCGGTAGTGGTCCAGCGCAAGAGCCGCGCGCTATGGTCCCAGATTTCGCTAATCGTATTGGGGATTCTTGCAGCGTGTGCGATCGCCGCCGCGATTTTCTACTTCCGCAAAGCTTCCGAGCCGAAACCGGTCATAAACGCCGAATTGACTCCGCCCGACGGCTTCGCCTATGGAACCGTCGGCAAAGACAATCAGTTTGCGATTTCGCCGGACGGTTCGGCCATCGCGTTTGTCGCCGACGGCCAAGGCAAACAGATTATTTTCGTACGCATGCTGAATTCCTCCGCTGCGCAGCCTTTGCAAGGTACCGATGGTGCCTCCTATCCTTTCTGGTCGGGCGACGGCAAGAATCTCGGCTTCTTCGCCGACGCAAAACTGAAGCGCGTTCCGGCCGCTGGCGGAGTGGTGCAGATTCTGTGCGACGCCACAGCAGGTCGTGGCGGCACGTGGAATCAGGACGGAGTTATTGTACTCACGCCGGGACTTAAAGAGGCGCTGTATAAAGTTCCGGAAAGTGGCGGGACTCCCGTGCCTGTCACCGCGCCTAAGCAGTCAGCGGCATTACAAAGCCATCGCTGGCCTTCTTTTCTACCGGATGGAAAGCATTTCTTGTTCACCACTGATGATGGCATCGCGGTTGGATCTTTGGATTCGACGGAAAGCCACGTCATCCTGCAGACGAAATCCAATGCAGCATATTCCAGCGGATACATTCTTTATATGACAGATGGCAACCTAGTGGCCCAACCGTTTGATCTGAGTCATCTCTCCGTTCGTGGTGTGCCCGCTCCGGTCGTGGCGGGTCTGGAATTCGCTACCGGGAAGTCTCTCGGCAATTTTTCAGCGTCACAAAGCGGAACGCTCGTCTATCAGCGCGACTTTACGCCCAAGAAACAAATTATTTGGCTCGATCGTAACGGTGCCGAAGTGGCCAAGGCGGGGGAACCAGACTATTTCTTCGGCGCCTCGCTTTCGCCCGATGGCCGTCAGATTTTAATCGCTCGCGGCCAGTCTGGGAAACGGGATTTGTGGATCATGGACGCGCAACGTGGCACTTTTTCTCGTGCCACCTTCGATCCGGCCGGAATGATCCTCGGCATATGGTCTCCCGATGGCAAAGACTTCGCGGTTTCGGTTGCTAACGGTTATGAGATCCGCAAGACTGGTCTGCAAGGAAGCGCCACTGAGCAGTTGTTCCCCCCAGACCAGGTTTCAAAATATCCGACTGATTGGACCGCTGACGGCCAAACGCTTATCCTCACGGTCCAAAACCCGAAGACCAATCAGGACGTGGAAACCATGTCCCTCACCGACCATAAACTTGTACCACTGGTCCAGACCACTTCTAACGAATATGCTGGAAATCTTTCTCCGGATGGACATTTCTTAACATACGCTTCGAACGAGACCGGGCGTCTGGAGCTTTACGTCACACAATTTCCGGAAGGCCGGCTGAAATGGCAAGTCTCCAGCCAAGGCGTGAGCGGCGGAGAACCCCTTCGATTCTCGGCTTGGAATCACGACGGCAAAACTTTGTATTACATTGACGGAGCCGGTGCCGTGATGGCCGTGCCAATTGAAAGCGAGAATCCGTTTAAGGTAGGTCCGCCAAGGAAAATCTATTCTGCGAACGCCGGAGTTAGCGAGATAGCTACATCGCCGGACGGAAAGCTCATGGTGATTACACCGGTGGGGATACAGATCGTGGCGCCTGCGTCGCTGGTCGTCAACTGGCCCTCCGCCTTGAATAAATAGACCGAGCCCCGTTATTAAATTACTCCTCATGGCACTGGCTGGCGCTCGACTGGTGTGCTAGGATGCCCTCTTAATTCGGAGATGCCGAGCCAATACATCCCGATTTTGATTTATGCGCTCCTCGCCGCGGCTTTTCCCGCAGTTACACTGATTATTTTCAAATACATTCGGCCGGAAATGCGCGCTACGGGCGCGAAGCTGGAGCCCTACGAGTGCGGCGTGCCGCCGGAAGGAAGCTCGCGCGGCCGTTATTCAGTGCGTTTTTACATTGTCGCGATTTTGTTCGTTATATTTGACGTGGAAACAATATTTTTATTTCCGTGGGCGATAAAATACAGCCAGTTAGGCGCATACGGCTTGGTATCCATGCTCGTCTTCTTGGGCATCCTGCTGGTCGGCTACGTTTGGCTGTATCGCAAAGGCGCGCTGGATTGGGTGTAACGGGCGAATTCCGCCTGTGCCGGACAACGCGCTGCAACGCATTTAAATCTCAACTCGTTTGACGCGGTTTTTTGGGGTGTGTTAAAAAGGCGGGCTGCTCGCGGCTCTTGGGGACCGGCAGCTTGTTGAAATCGAATCGATGGCCAACGACCCTTCGGAAAAAGATCCAGTTTCGAAACCGCCGGCATCCGGGGCGGAAGAAAAGCCCATTGCGCAGAAGCCAGCGGAGCCTTCCCAAACCTCCTCTCCTGCTCAAGCGCCTAAATCGGCGGATGCACCCGCACCGAGACCGGCGGCGCCAGCGGCAACAACTCCTGCTGCGCCTCCCGCTCCAGGAGCGCCTGCAGCAAAACCTGCCGCCCCCGCCGCTGCTGCGCCAAAGGCCGCCGCGCCCCCGGCTAAGGAAGCCGCGCCGAAGCCTCTACCTCTGGACAATGAACTCGTCCAAAAGCTCAAGGCGCGTTTTGGCGATGCCATCCGCGAAGCCACACTCGATCGCAAGCAAGCCATCGTCACAATTGCTGCCGAGCAACTCCGCGAAATCTCGCGCTATTGCCGCGACGAAGAAAAGTTCGACATGCTCGTGGATTTAACCGCCGTGGACTGGCCCAAGCGCGAAAAAAGATTCGACGTCATCCTGATTGTGTATTCGTTCGCGAAAAATGAGCGCGTCCGCCTGAAAGCGCACGCCGGCGAGACAGAGCCGGTTCCCAGTGTCTGCGAAATCTGGCCCGCTGCAAATTGGCTCGAACGCGAATGTTACGACATGTTCGGAATCGTGTTCCAAGGCCATCCGGACCTGAAACGCATTCTGATGCCGGACGAATGGCAAGGTTATCCGCTGCGCAAGGATTACGACATTTTGAAGCAAGACACTGATTGGGTTCGCGAGAACCTGGGCATCGAGAGTGGCCAATAGAGATGAGCGATCCGCGCAGCACCGAACTTTCCAACGTCAGCACCACCGTTCTGGGCGCCGACGAAATCATTTTGAATATGGGCCCGCAGCATCCTTCCACGCACGGAGTGTTACGCGTGAAGTTGAAGCTCGATGGCGAACGCGTGGTGGATTCAGAATGCATCATTGGCTACCTGCATCGCGGCGTGGAAAAAATCGCGGAGCATCGCAGCTATCAGCAGTTCGCGCCCTATGTGGACCGCATGGATTACGTCGCGGCGGTGTCCAACGGCTTGGGCTATTGCGAAGCGGTGGAAAAATTACTGGGCACGGAAGCGCCCATACGCGCCCGCGTAGTTCGCACGATCCTCACCGAACTGCAAAGAATCGCCAGCCACTTGCTCTGGCTTGGAACCCACGCTTTGGATATTGGCGCGCTCACCCCGGTCTTTTATTGTTTCCGCGAGCGCGAAGAAATTCTGAAGATTTTCGAGAAGTATTGCGGCGCGCGCCTTACCACGCACGCCTTCCGCATTGGCGGGCTGCAGTACGAAACTTACGACGGCTTCGAACAAGATGTGAAGCGCTTCTGCGACGATTTCGCGCACAGAATTGACGAGTACGAAACGCTGCTCACCGAAAATCGCATATGGGTCGGTCGTACAAAGGGCGTCGGAATTCTTTCCGCTGCGGATGCCGTTGCGTTGGGCGTTACCGGTCCAGTGTTGCGTGCGAGCGGAGTGAAGTGGGACTTGCGCAAGGCCATGCCCTACGCCGCCTACGACCAATACAAATTCGAGATTCCCACCCGCGAAACGGGCGATACCTACGACCGTTACGTCGTTCGTATGGAAGAAATGCGGCAATCGCGCCTGATCTGCCTGCAAGCTATCGAAAATATTCCGGCCGGCCCGATCATGGCGCGCATCGGAAAAGTATTAAAACCGCCGCCGGGCGAAGTGTACCACTCGATCGAAGCGCCCAAGGGCGAGCTTGGTTATTACATCGTGAGCGACGGCACCACGCAGCCTTATCGCGTGCGCGTGCGGCCTCCATCATTTATTAATTTGCAGGCGTTCGACAAAATGGCGCGCGGCTCGTTGGTCGCCGATGTAGTCGCCATTATCGGAACCATCGACATCGTGCTCGGGGAAGTGGACCGCTAATGAGCCATTTGCTTTCACCGTCGATCATGCGGCTTGTTTTGCCTGTGCTTTACGCCGTGGTGATCGTCGCGGTGCTGCCTCTGCTCGCCGGTTACATCGTTCTAGTGGAACGAAAAGTAATGGCGGACATGCAGGCTCGTCTTGGCCCCATGCGCGTCGGTCCGCACGGATTGCTGCAGCCGATTGCCGACGCCGTGAAACTTCTTCTTAAAGAAGACATCATTCCTGACAAGGCCGACCGGCTGTTGTTTTGGCTCGCGCCGCTCGTAAGCGTCACCATGGCTCTGCTCGCGTATGCAGCGCTTCCAATTGGCCCCGCATTTCAGATCGCGGACCTAAACATCGGCCTGCTTTTCATTCTGGCGATCAGTTCGCTGGGAATTTACGGCATCGTCCTCGGCGGTTGGGCTTCCAACAGTCATTACTCGCTGCTCGGTGCGCTACGCAGCGCCGCGCAACTTGTCAGCTACGAAACCGCCGCCGGACTTGGATTGATTTCCGCTCTGCTCCTGGCTGGCTCGCTTTCGATGAAAGACATCGTAATGGCGCAGTACGACCAGGGCATCTGGTTCATTTTTTACGTCCCCATTGGATTTTTTATTTATATGGTCGGCTCGATCGCGGAAACGAATCGCGCTCCCTTCGATTTGCCCGAAGCCGAATCGGAATTGGTCGCCGGTTACATGACGGAGTACAGCGGCTTCCGCTGGTCGCTTTATTTCTTGGCTGAATACGCGAACATGATCATCGTAGCCGGAATCGCCACCACGCTATTTCTGGGAGGCTGGCTGCGGCCATTCGCGAGCTCCCACACCGCTCTGCCGGGGACTTCCATCGAATTGCTGGATGCGTTGCCATCACTGCTGGTTCTCGGTGTCGCGTTGTACTGTTTCTATCTGGCGCCGAAACAGCCGGTGAAAATCCAAAAGCTGGTAATGGCGATGGCCGGCGGTCTGTGTCTGATAATTGCCGGAGTTTTGGCTGGCGCTCTTTTTGCATCTCCGGCCGTTTTGCAGGGTATTCACGGCGCGTTCTGGTTCCTGGCCAAAGTCTTCGTCTACATATATTTCTTTCTGTGGTTCCGGTTTACATTTCCTCGCTATCGGTTCGATCAATTGATGCGGCTCGGATGGAGATTTCTGATTCCGCTGGCGCTGGTGAATTTGATCGCCACCGCAACAGCCCTGCTGGCCACTCGCGAATGGGGCGGAAGCTTATTCTTCTATACGATTCTGGCGGATGCAGTCACGCTCGCGGTGGCAATGTGGCTGGCGAAAAATGACGAAGTGGATAGCGTGGTTCCCGTGGCGGACGGTGAATAAATGGGCTTGAACTCAATTCTCTTTTATTTTTTCGCCGCGCTCGCGGTAGTTTCGGCGATCTTGATGGTCACGCGCCGAAACGTCGTGCATGGCGCGGTTTATTTAATCACTACGCTGCTTGCAACGGCCGGGGTCTTCCTGCTGCTACAAGCCGAATTTCTCTTCATAACGCAAGTGATCCTCTACGTCGGCGGCATCATGGTTCTTTTCGTTTTCGTTATCATGCTCGTTAACCTGGATGTTTCGCTCTTGCAGTATCAATTTAACCGCCAGCGCTTTGTAGGTGGTGTGCTGGCCCTGGCGCTGGCTGCGCAATTATTTATCGTCATAAAAATGGGGCAAACATCGCTCTTTCCCCAGGCCCGCGCTCCGGAAGTTTTGCCCAAGAACACCGAAGCCGTTGCCGACGCGCTTTTCGGTCGTTTCATGCTGCCGTTCGAAATTGCATCAATTTTACTTCTCGTCGCCATGATCGGAGCGGTAGTGATGGCGAAGCGGAGGGTGTAATGGTTCCCGTGGATCATTATCTTTGGCTCAGTCTTGCGCTGTTCACCATCGGCGTGATCGGCGTGCTCACGCGTCGCAACGTGATCATCATTCTGATGTCCATCGAATTGATTTTGAACGCGGTGAACATCAACCTCGTCGCTTTCTCGCACATGTTTGGCAGCGTGGACGGCCAAGTCTTCGCGATTTTTATAATTACCGACGCAGCCGCCGAAGCCGCCGTCGGCCTTGGCATCATCCTGGCATTTTTCCGCAATCGCGAGACGCTGCTCGCCGACGAAATGGACATGCTGAAATGGTGAAAATCCGGGCATGAACGCGCAGCCATATTTCCTCGATCACATTTGGCTGATCCCGCTTTTCCCGCTGGCAACGGCGGCGGTGATGCTTTTCTTCGGCCGGCGGCTTAGTAATCAGATTGTAAGCTGGCTTTGTTCCGGCAGCGTTTTCGTTTCCTTTATTTTTTCCGTCGGCGCTTTCTTCCAGCTCATCGCCAAGCCTTCCGGCGAACGCGTTGCCACGAAGATATTATTCGAGTGGATTCCCGCTGGCACGTATCACATGCTCGACGGGAGAATCGCGAAATTTATCGCTGATTGGGGATTCCAAATCGATCCGTTGTCCTGCGTGATGATCCTGATTGTTACCGGCGTCGGATTTCTGATTCACGTTTATTCCACCGGATACATGGCGCACGAAGGCGGCTATTACCGTTTCTTCGGCTACTTGAATCTCTTCATGTTTTCGATGTTGATGCTAGTGCTGGCCAACAACCTTTTGCTGCTCTTCGTAGGTTGGGAAGGCGTGGGCACTTGCAGCTATCTTTTGATCGGATTCTATTTCCACAAGAAATCCGCTTCGGACGCTGGCAAAAAAGCTTTCATCGTTAACCGTGTAGGTGATGCAGGCTTCCTCCTGGGAATTTTTCTTACTTCCGCGCTTCTCGGCACCATTCGCTTCGTTGAGATCGGTCCAGCTCTCGCAGCAGGCGGTTTCGCCATCGGAGATCCGCGCATTACCGCGATTGCTTTGCTGTTTTTCGTGGGCGCCACGGGAAAATCAGCGCAGATTCCGCTTTACGTCTGGCTCCCCGACGCAATGGAAGGCCCCACGCCGGTCAGCGCTCTTATTCACGCCGCCACCATGGTCACCGCAGGCGTTTACATGGTCACGCGTACCAACGCCATTTATCAGCTTTCACCCAAAGCCATGGGAGTGGTGGCGCTAACCGGCGCAATCACTGCGCTTTTTGCCGCGTCCATGGGCGTGGTGCAGAACGACATCAAGAAAGTCCTCGCCTATTCCACAGTTTCGCAACTCGGCTATATGTTCTTGGCCTGCGGAGTGGGCGCCTTCACTGCTGGGATTTTCCATTTGATGACGCACGCATTCTTCAAAGGCCTGCTGTTCCTCGCGGCCGGTAGCGTGATTCACGCCGTCTCCGGCGAGCAGGACATGCGCAAAATGGGCGCGCTCTCGAAAAAAATTCCCGTCACGTATTGGACTATGCTAATCGCCGCTCTCGCCATCGCCGGAATTTTCCCCTTCGCCGGTTTCATCAGCAAAGATTTGATCCTCGGCAAAGCGTACGAAAAAGACGCGTTGCTTTGGGCCATCGGCTATTTCACCGCAGGCATGACCGCATTTTACATGTTCCGCCTTATCTTCATGACCTTCCACGGCACTTCGCGCGTGGACCATGAAGCCGAGCATCACATTCACGAATCCCCGAAATCGATGCTGGTCCCACTGCTGATTCTCGCCGTGCTATCGATTGTCGGCGGATGGCTCAGTTGGCCGGAAATTTTCGGCGGCAACAGCCATTTCATCCATTTCCTTTCAACTGTAGTCGCCGTCCCGCATGAGGCGCGCATGGAGCCGGTAAAAGGCCCCAGCTCCGCGCACGGCGAACTCTTCCTGATGGTGCTTTCTGAAGGCCTGGTGATTTTGGGAATTTTGTTTGCCTGGTTTTTATACGTGAAGCGCACGGATCTGCCACAGAAAATTGCGCGTAGTTTTGGTGGGTTCTATCGCCTGGTTTACAACAAATATTACGTGGACCAACTCTACGACGCGCTTTTCGTGAACCGCGCGAAGGATTTGGGTCTGGCGCTGGGCGCGTTCGACCGCAACGTAATCGACGGCGTCGGAGTAAACGGCGCAGGCTGGCTCACGCGCGCCGTCTCAAAACTTTCCATATGGTGGGACACCTGGATCGTCGACGGCTCTGTGCGTCTCGGCGCGCGCATCGTCTGGATTTTCAGTTATCCCGTGCGCCTGATTCAGGACGGTTTGGTGCAAAGCTACATGCTTCTGATCGTAATCGGCTTGATTGGATTTTTCGGCTACTACTTTTATATGGCGCATCACGCCATACATTAGATAAAGGCGAGGGAACGGATGCTTTTCTCCGATAGCCACATTTTAAGCACAATTTTATTCACGCCGCTGGTGGGCGCGATTCTGATGCTCTTCATCCCGAGCAACCGTCCCGATCTCCATCGTTGGATGGGAAATATTTTCGGATTTCTCGGACTGGCCGTCTCGCTGCCGCTCCTGTGGCGCTTCGATTCCGGCCCCAACTCCCCGCGCTTCCAGTTCGTCACAAATCATTCCTGGATTCCTTCGATTGGCGCGCACTTCACGTTGGGTATTGACGGCCTAAGCTACCTCTTAGTGATGCTGACCACAGTCCTCGGCCCGCTCGCGATTCTCTCGTCCTGGTCCGCAATCAAAAAACGGGAAAAAGAATATTACATCCTGCTGCTCCTGCTGCAGACCGGCATGCTCGGCGTTTTCATGTCCCTCGACTTCGTCCTCTTCTATGTTTTCTGGGAAGTAATGCTCGTGCCCATGTATTTCCTGATCGGCGTCTGGGGCAGTGAACGGCGCCTCTACGCCGCGATAAAGTTTTTTCTCTACACGCTCGCCGGTTCGGTCCTGATGCTGCTGGCGATTCTGGCGATTTACTACTACCGCGGCACTTTCGATATTCGAGAGATTCTGATTCATCCGTTCACCGCGCAATACGGATGGCTGGAGAAATGGCTGTTCTGGGGATTCTTTTTCGCGTTCGCCATTAAAGTTCCCATGTTTCCGTTCCACACCTGGCTGCCCGACGCGCACACCGAAGCTCCCACGGCGGGTTCTGTCATCCTCGCCGGCGTCTTGTTGAAAATGGGCACTTACGGATTTTTGCGCTTCTCCGTGCCCATGTTTCCCGACGCCACGGTGAAATATCGCTGGATCATCATCATCCTGTCGTTGATCGGAATCGTTTACGGCGCTTTAGTCTGCATGATGCAGAAGGACATGAAGAAACTTATCGCCTACTCTTCGGTGAGCCACATGGGCTTCTGCACCCTCGGCATTTTCGCGCTCACTCCGCTCGGCCTTTCCGGAAGCATCATTCAGCAGCTCAACCACGGAATTTCCACCGGCGGCTTGTTCTTGATTGTCGGCATGCTTTACGAACGCAGGCACACGCGTTTGATCTCCGAATTTGGCGGACTCGCGACACCGATGCCGAATTTTGCCGTCATATATTTGATTATTACTTTGAGCTCGCTGGGCATGCCCCTGTTGAACGGTTTCATCGGTGAGTTCACAATTCTGCGCGGCGTGTTCGAAGTCAGTTGGAAGTGGGCCGCTTGGGGCGTCCTCGGTGTGATTCTCGGAGCTGCGTATCTGCTCTGGCTGTATCAACGCGTGATGTTCGGCAATGTCACAAATCCTGCCAACGAACATTTGCCCGACCTGAACGCACGTGAGTACGCAACCATACTTCCGCTCGTCGCCCTGGCCTTCTGGATTGGAATTTACCCCAAGCCGCTGTTCGATATTCTCGACAAGCCTGTGCACGAATTAGTCGAGCGCGTGCATCCCGGCTACTATCCCGCGCCCGAACTGACTCCGCCAGCTGAGGCGCCTACATCGAAGGCTTATCCGGGCAACGTGCCACTGGCGCAGGTAGCAGTATTGCCGCCGCCATCTTCTTCTCGCGTTGAGGTCAGGTAGAAATGCAAGTCCCGTGGCAGGATGTTTTCGATCAGACGCGCCGGGATGCTTTTTTCATTTTTCCAGAGGCGATGCTTGCCATCTTCGGTCTCGCGACTCTGCTTCTCGATTTCTTCCTGACGAAGAAGGAAAAGTGGTGGAATTCCCTGACGGCTATGTTGGGTGTGGCGTTCAGCGGCGCCGCGTTGCTATTGATGTACAAGGGGATGCAGGGCCAAGCCTACGCCTTCGGAAATTCCATCATCATCGATCCGTTCTTCATATTCTTCGGGTTTATTTTTCTGGCTTCCACCGCGCTCGTAATTTTAATTTCCGTTAAATACATGGAAATTGAAAAAGAACAGCATGGCGAGTATTACGCCCTGATGCTTTTCGCCACGGTCGGCATGATGTTCCTGGCCTGCGGTAACGACCTGATCGTTCTGTTCGTCGCCCTCGAAACCATGGCGCTAAGTTTCTACGTGCTCACCGGATTTTTGCGCCGCGATCGCAAATCCAACGAAGCCGCCATGAAATACGTGCTCATGGGCGCCTTCAGCTCCGGCATCCTGGCCTACGGCTTCTCGATTCTGTACGGAATTTCCGGGTCCACGAACTTGGTGGTGATCGCAAACGCCATCACCGAGCGCTCCACGCGTTACGGCCACGGTGACGTGCTCACAATTTTGGCTCTCGGCACGGTTGCCGCTGGCGTGTTCTTCAAAATCGCCGCAGTGCCGTTCCATCAATGGGCGCCGGACGTTTACGAAGGCGCGCCCACTCCCATCAGCGCTTACGTCAGCGTCGCTTCCAAGGCTGCCAGCTTCGCGCTGCTGCTGCGTCTCTTCCTCACCGTGTTCTGGCCGGTCAATCTCGACTGGGTTGTCGTGATGGAAGCAGTCGCCGTCCTTTCGCTCACCGTGGGCACGCTGGCCGCCATCACGCAATCAAATATAAAACGCCTGCTTGCCTATTCTTCCATCACCCAGGTCGGATATATTCTTCTCGGCCTTGTCGCCGCCGTAAATCCGGACGGCACACTTCACGAGCGCGGTTTGCAAGCCATGGCGTTCTATCTTTTCGTCTACGCGTTTTTCAACACCGGCGCTTTCGCCATCGTGATTCTGCTGCGGCACAAAGGCGTGATCGGTGACGACATCGACGACTTGAATGGACTCATCCAGCGCAATCCTGGCGCCGCAGTCCTGATGCTGATTTTTCTGCTGTCACTCGCGGGAATCCCGCCCACCGCAGGCTTCTTCGCCAAGCTTCTGGTTTTCTGGTCGCTGATCGAGACCGGGCATACTTACCTGGCAGTCTTGTCCGTACTCTATATTTTGCCCGCGGTTTACTATTACTTCCGTCTGGTAGCCGCGATGTGGGTGCGTGAATCCACCGATCCCGTGCGCCCGGTGATTTCGCTAGCCCAGAAATTCGCGCTTGCCGCGATGGTGATCGTCACGCTAGCCGCCGGAATTTTCCCGGAACAGTTCCTGCGCTTCGCCACCTATTCCTTGCTGATCCCGTTCGGCCGCTGAGCGCCAAAAGAAAATGGCTTCGCCGTCTCCTTCACCTCGCAAAAATCCCAGCCGCTCGATGAATCAAGTGGCTCTGGCGCTGGAGTTGCCGTTCATCATGATTGCGTGCATCGTAATCGCCGGAGGCGCCGGTTATTTAATCGATCGCTGGCTGCACACCTCTCCGGCGTTTACTCTGATTTTGGGTTTCCTCGGTTTTGGGGCCGGAGTATGGGACATTATTAGGCGCCTCTCTCGCTCGAATCCAGATTGAGCCGCGGCTTCGATGAAAAACAATGTCGAACGATGACGCTTTCTACGCTGCTGCGGAACGGCGCATCGAATACCTCACCATCGCGATCGGTGTGATTGCCTCCGTTGCCGTTGCGATTCATTGGGGCGTGAAATCCGGCGCAGGCTTGGCCGCCGGTGCCGCGCTTTCCTGGATCAACTATCGCTGGATGAAGCAGGGCGTGAACGCCTTGGCCAAACTTTCCACCGCGCAAGCTGGTGCCGAAACAGCGCGCGTCCCGGCAAGCGTGTACTTCAAATTCATAGGCCGCTACGCGTTGCTGATCGTCGTCGCCTATGTTATTCTTCGGGGCTTTAGTTTGCCCGCTGCCAGCGTGCTGGCGGGCTTTTTCGTGGTGGTAGCCGCCGTAATCGTGGAGCTGATTGGGCAGCTTTTTCGGGGCGGCCCGCTCCCTCGCGTTCAATCTTGAAAGGGAAAAATGGAAGAACGAATTCTGTGGATCACAGTTCTGTTGAATCGAATCTTTGGCAAGGCTGCCTTGGCATTGCTCGCCGCTTTGCATATCAAACCTTCGAATCCTGAATATCCCATCCCCAATCAAGTAGCGCTCGAAATTGTAGTTTTCATACTTGCGGCGATTTTCTTCCTCTGGCTGAAGAGCAGAATTTCCGTTGACCGTCCCGGCGCCACGCAGCAGTGCATGGAAGCCCTTCTTACCAACTCGATGGGCGTGGGCATTCGCGATCTTCTTGACGACAACGTGGGCCAAGACGGTCAAAAATATGTCGCCATGCTGGGCAGCATCGGGATTTTTGTTCTCTGTTGCAATTTGTTAGGACTGTTTCCCACATTCGTTTCGCCCACCGCGGTAGTCTCTGTTCCGCTGGGATGCGCCATCGTCGTTTTCCTGTATTACAACTGGGTTGGAATTCTGAAGCACGGCCCTTTCGGCCACGCCAAACATTTCCTGGGGCCGGTCCTGGCGATGTCTCCCATCATGTTGCCTATCGAAATTGTCAGCAACCTGGCGCGCCTGCTTTCGTTGACCGTCCGGCTTTGGGTCAACATGCTGGTCAGCGAAACACTCTACGTTCTTTTCTTGGGCCTCATGATGTCGCTTTATATGTATGGCGCCAGTGTGAACAAAGCGCTCTACATTTTGGTCGTAGTTCCGCTGCTCGGGCCTATCGCGTTCATTTTGTTGCACGTGTTCGTCGCCGTTTTGCAGGCTTTCGTATTCACAATTTTGCCCGTGATTTACGTCGCGGGAGCCGTTGCCGAAGAGCACTAATTCATACTGGCATTATCGCTGTCCAATGTGATCCCGGCTGCTTGAGGATGACGGGAGCCACCGCTTGGCGGCAACTTCATAAGGAGAAACAAATGAAAAGGTACGCATGGTTTCTGATGTCCGCGATCGCGATCTGTTTGTTCGCGCCCGTGGCATTTGCGCAGGAAGCGCCTAGCGGCGCAATTGTTGGAACGAATTGGGTGGCCATCACCTCGGGCTTCGCCATGGCCATTGCTTCAGCGGCCGGCGGATATGCTCAGGCGAAAGCTACTGCGGCGGCTTGCGAAGGTTTGGCGCGCAATCCGGGAGCAGCAGCCGCAATTCGTTTTGCGCTGATTTTGGCGCTCGTGCTGATCGAGTCGATGGCGTTGTACACCTTTGCTATCGTCTTCCTCAAAGTTAAGTAGAAGCCGAAAGTTTCAAGGCCCGGGAGCTTGCACGCGCAAGCGTCCCGGGCCTTTTGTTTTTGTAGCGCCGGCATCCTGCCGGCTCTTTGCGCAATGGCGTTTTGGTATCGCGCAGAGCTTAGTTGCAAGAGATCAGCGTTACGAAGATAGAACCGAGGACGAACTAACGAAGATAAATCGAATCGGCGGCTACTTTTGCGAGGTTAAGAACTTGAGCGGGAAGTATGCCCAAGTACAGCGTGCCAATCGCCGCGATGGCAAGCGCGAACGCAAGCGTAGGCGCCACCTTCGATGGCACATATTCCTTCGACGGCTCCCAGAAATACATCGCTACGATCACGCGCAGGTAATAATACGCGCCGATCACGCTGTTGATGGCCGCAATCACTACCAGCCATACAATCTTCGAATTCAGCGCCGCCTGAAACGCAAAAAGTTTGCCTAGGAATCCACCCGTCGCCGGTAATCCCAGCAGCGAAAGCAGGAATAAGGAGAAACAAACGGCCAGCACCGGCTGCCTGCTTCCCAAGCCCGCATAATCCGTGATTTCCAGCCGCTTTTCCCCTTGCTGTCCCAGATGCGCGATCACCAGGAATGCGCCGATCTTCATCAGCGCGTACGCAGCCAGATAAAAAAGAACCGCTGCAATTCCAATATCTGTCCCGGCAGCGAACGCGACCAAAATATACCCGGCATGCGCGATGGACGAATACGCCAACATGCGTTTCACGTTCGTTTGTACTAACGCCGCGAAATTCCCGACGATCATCGTCAGCACCGCGGAAATCCACACAGCCCAGAACCAGAAATTTCCCGCCGTGCCAAACGACACGTAGAAGATCCGCAACATCACTGCGAACGTCGCAGCCTTCGGCCCAGACGCGAGCAACGCTGTCACCGGCGTCGGCGCGCCTTCGTACACGTCCGGCGCGTAAACTTGGAATGGAGCAACCACTACTTTAAATCCCAGGCCCACGAACATCAGCGCGAGCCCCAGAATCGCAAGAGACGCGACCTGCCCCTGGTCGGCCATCATTTTCTGTAGTGCGCCGGCAATCAAATCAATGCGCGTGGTTCCTGTCGCGCCATACACCATGGCGATGCCGTAAAGAAAAAATGCCGTAGCGAACGATCCCAGCACAAAATATTTCAGCGACGCTTCGTTCGACTTGATCGCTTTTCGCCGGAAGCCGGCCAGAACGTAAGTAGAAATTGAGCTCATTTCGAGCCCGATAAACGCGGTAACCAGTTCGTTCGCTCCCGCAAGTATCCCCATTCCGGCGGTCGCAAACAAAACCAGTGCATAATATTCCCCGCGTTGGATGTTTTCTTCGTCCAGATAAGCGAACGAGCCCAGAATCGCGAGCGCCGCAGCCCCAATCACCACCACGTGAACAAAAATGCTAAAAGCATCCGCGCGTATCAAATCGTTATATGCCAGATTGGCCGTGCCGGGATCGTGCGCCACGAAATGCACTCCGGCCAAACCGCCCAGCGCGCCGATGAAAGCAAGCCATCCAAGCGCCCTCTTGTGCACAGCTTGGACGAACGGGTCCGCAACCATAATCACGATGCCAAACGCACAAAGAATTATTTCCGGCGCGAGCCGGTAGAAATTGTCGATTTGTTCGCTGGGGAACGGAATCACGGCTGAACGCGCCTCAATGAAATCTTCTTGGCAGACGCATTCTTACCCGGCACAAGCGCAACGCCGGCCAATTTTCCTGCAAACTCGGGAGTCGCCGCACGGTGTGACGCGCTTTGCACGCGATCCATCTGTTGCAGCAAACTATCTGTGGAGCTTTGCATGCGCCGCGTAAAGAGCGGGGAAGCCACGCCCATGAAGATAATCGCCACAGCCATCGTCGCCAGAATCAGCCGTTCGCGTCCTGAGGCGTCAGGCAAGTTGCGATTCTTCTCCACGGTGACTTCTCCGAATCCGACGCGTTGATACGCCCACAATAAATAAATCGCCGAAAGCACCGCGCCGCTCGCCGCCCAGGCTGCCCAGGCATGATGATTTTGAAACGTGCCGACCAGAATCAAAAATTCGCCGATAAATCCGTTCAGCGGCGGCAACGCCAGCGACGACAACGCAATGAAAAGGAAAAACGACATCAGCACCGGCATAGGATTCACCAGCCCGCCGTATTCCTTGATTTCAAACGTGTGCCGCCGGTCGTACAGCATTCCCACGCCAAGGAAAAGCGCGCCGGTCGAAATCCCGTGGCTCAACATCTGGAAAATCGCGCCCTGAATTGAAATTGTGCTGAACGCGAAAATTCCCAGCACCACAAACCCCAGATGGCTCACTGACGTGTATGCCACCAGCCGTTTTAAATCGGTCTGCACCGTGGCCACCATCGCGCCATACACAATTCCAATAATCGCCAGCACGCCAATGAGCGGCGCCATGCGGTGCGCTGCGTCCGGGAACAGCGGCAAACAGAATCGCAACATCCCGTAGGTTCCGAGCTTCAACATCACCCCCGCCAGAATCACCGAGCCTGCGGTGGGAGCTTCCGTGTGCGCGTCGGGCAGCCAGGTGTGCAAAGGAAACAGCGGAACCTTGATCGCAAACGCCAGAAAGAACGCTCCAAACAGCAAAAGTTCGCTATGTCCCGGCAGTAAAACCATTCCCGTTTGCAGTTTCGCCTGAATATCCGGCAGATCAAACGTGCCGGCCAGATTGTAAAGCCACAAAATCGCCACCAGCATCAGGATGGAGCCGAACATGGTGTACAAAATAAATTTCACCGCGGCATAAATTCGCCGCCCGTGTCCCCAAATTCCGATCAGGAAATACATCGGAATCAGCGTGAGTTCCCAGAAGAAGAAAAAGAGCAGCAGGTCGAGCGACACGAAGACGCCGATCATGGCCGTCTCAATCACCAGCAACGCAATGAAAAATCCTTTCACGTTGTCGTGAATGGCTTGCCACGAGCACAGAATCGCCAGCGGCGTCAAAAATGTGGTGAGCAAAACCAGAAACAAGCTGATGCCGTCCACGCCCAGGTGATAATGAATATTCGCGCGCGCGATCCAGTGGTAATATTCCTCGAACTGGTATCCCGCGTTAATCGCATCGAATCCGCGCAGCAGAAATAGCGAAATCGCAAATTCCGCCAGCGAGACAGCCAGCGCAATCCTCCGAATCCATGTGTGATCGTCCGAGCGCAGCAGCAAAAGTGCCGGCACGCCGAGCAGCGGCAAAAACACGATGACCGTCAGCAGATGAGAAGGCATGTCCACGCTAGCGCACCATCCCCCAAACTCCCAGCATCAACACAGTAAATCCCACAGCTCCGATCACAACCCACGTGGCGTAAGTTCGCGCGTTTCCGGATTGTATTTCGCGAGCCTGCCCGCCAACTCCACGTGCCACAGTCGCGACGCCGTTTACCGTGCCGTCGATGACGCGTTCGTCCACCACGTGCCAGAGCACGTTTGTCGAAATCCAAAGAAACGGACGAATAATCAGCGCGGCATATATTTCGTCCACATAATATTTATCGAGCAGAAGTTTGTAGAGACCGTGCGCGCTCTCGGCAAGTTTCTTTGGCGCGTCCGGCTTGCGTATGTAAAACCACCAAGCCACCAGCAATCCGATAATCGCGAGCACTACCGGCGGCCCGGTCAAAGCGTGAAGTAGTTCCATCGCAGGGCTCGGAGATATTCCTCCCGCTTCGCCCGCAGCGCCGGCCAAAGATGCTCCTTGCTCGATTCCAGCCGGCACTCCGTACGTAGCGAACACCGGATGCAAAAACGCTTCAAAGTAATCCGTCTTCCCCAGGAGATGCGGCGCGGCAAACCATCCGCCCACAATTGAAAGCAGCGCGAGAATTATCAACGGCACAGTCATGCTGCGCGGCGATTCGTGAACGTGCACTTTGTGCTCGTCAAATCGCGGCTTGCCGAAAAACGTGAGAAATATCAGCCGGAACATGTAGAAGGACGTCAGCCCCGCGCCGGCCAGTCCCAGCAGCCACAGCGTGATGTGAGCGTTCGGCCCTGAACCAGCCGCGTCCAGGATTTCGTCTTTGCTGAAAAATCCTGCAAACCCCGGAATTCCCGCAATCGCGAGCGTGGCAATGAACATCGTCCAGTAAGTCACCGGGATTTGTTTTCGCAGCCCGCCCATGTTGCGCATGTCTTGCTCGCCGCTCATCGCGTGGATCACGCTGCCCGCAGCCAAAAAGAGCAGGCCTTTGAAAAACGCGTGCGTCATTAAATGGAAAATCCCTGCCGCGTACGCTCCCACTCCGCAGCCGAGAAACATGTAGCCCAATTGCGACACGGTGGAGTAAGCCAACACTTTTTTGATGTCGGTCTGCACCAGCCCAATCGTCGCCGCATAAAACGCAGTGATCGCGCCCACCGCCGCCACCACAAACATCGCAATCGGCGCCCGCGAAAACAGCGCATGCATGCGCGCCACCATGTAAACGCCCGCAGTCACCATGGTGGCCGCGTGAATCAACGCGCTCACCGGCGTAGGCCCTTCCATCGCATCCGGCAGCCAGACGTATAGCGGCAGTTGCGCCGACTTTCCAATCGCGCCCGCAAAAAGTAGCAGGCAAATCCACGTGAGCACGCCCGCCTGCGTCGCGCTCTCGGCCGGCATATTCGCGGCTTTCGCGAAAACCGTCCCAAAATCCACAGAACTAAAAGTCCAGAAGAGCAGCAGAATTCCGACGGTGAATCCGAAGTCCCCGATCCGCGTGGTGATGAACGCCTTTTTCCCGGCGTTGATCGCCGATCGTTTCAGGAACCAGAATCCGATCAGCAGGTAACTGCACAGCCCCACGCCTTCCCAGCCCACAAACATCAGAACAATGTTCGCCGCCAGCACCAGCGTAAGCATGAAAAACACAAATAAATTCAGGTACGCAAAGAACCGGTAATAGCCTTCCTCGTGCGCCATGTATCCGGTGGAATAAACGTGTACCAGCAAGCTCACAAACGTGACCACCAGCAGCATCACGATGGTCAAGTGGTCCATCTGCAGCGCGAAGTCCACCTTGAACGACCCTGCCGACATCCAGTTGAAATAATTCTTGAAAAACGATAGCTGCCCCGCGGGCAGCAGCGAGAATTCGCGAATGGCCTCCAGAACGGAAAGAAAAGCCAGCGAAACAGACCCAATCCCAATCGAATTGATGATCGTCTTGGACCAATTCTTGCCCAACAAACCGTTCAGCGCCGCCCCAGCCAGAGGCAGCGCGAGAATGATCCAAAGATGTTCGAGTATTGGCATCAGAATTTCAGGAGGTTCACGCGCTCGATATTCAGCGATTGCCGGTTCTGGTAAATCCGTATCACAATCGCAAGCCCCACCGCCGCTTCCGCCGCTGCCACAACAATCACGAAGAAAACGAACACGAGCCCGTCTAATTGCCCCCAGGCCCGCGCAAATGCCACAAACGCCAGATTCACCGCGTTCAGCATCAGCTCGATGGCCATCAAAATCGTGATGATGTTGCGCTTGAACACGAACGCCACCACGCCGAGTCCGAACAGAATGGCGCTCAGAACCAGATAATAGGAAACCGGAACGACGCTCATTCGTCCCTCTTCGCCAAAACCAGCGCGCCCAAAATCGCAATCAGAATCAAAATGGAAGTGGCTTCAAACGGAAATAAATATTTCTGGAAAAGTTGCACCGACAAATCTCGCGTCGAAACCATCACGTTCGCGGACCCCGCGCCATTCGCCGGCGTTTTGCCAATCAGCGAATGCGCCATCCAATGTGCCAGGTCAAGCAACAGCAGAATGCCCAGCGGAATCCCGGCGTATTTCGCCATCTTGCTGTAGTCCGTGCGTTCTTCCACGCCCGCATTCAGCAGCATGATCACGAAAACGAAAAGCACCATGATCGCGCCCGCATACACGATGATTTGCACCGCCGCTACAAATTCCGCGCCCAGCATCAAATACAAACCCGCCAGCGACATCATCACCAGAATGAGCGACAGCGCGCTGTGAATCGGCTCTCGCGCCAAAATCAACAGTAGCGCTCCGCCAATCGCGATCAGCGCGAAAACAAAAAATAAAATAAATGGCAGGCTCATCCGTGTTTCACCAACAAGGGGAAAATAATCCAAAGCGCGGTTCCCACCAAATTCGCCAGTGAGACGGGCAGCAGCAGTTTCCATCCCAGCGACATCAATTGGTCATAACGAAAGCGCGGCAGCGTTCCGCGCGTCCAAACGTAGAAGAAAAGCAGTCCGCCCACCTTCAACAGAAACCAGAACGGCCCCTGAACTATCGGCATAACTGCGGGAACCAAACAAAGTGCGCCAAGCACCAGCGCTCCGCACGTAATCACGACGAGCTGAATCCGCGCGATCCCGTGCGCTACCATCACGGCGTCGTACGCCAAATACACTCCCAGCCCCAGCAGCACGACCGCCGGCAAATATTGCAGGAAAGTCCAGCTCTCCGGAAAAGGAGAAAGCCATCCGCCCAAAAACAAAATCGTTGCCAGAAAAGAAACCGTGAGCATGTTCGCGTATTCCGCCATGAAAAACATCGCGAACTTAAAACTGGAATATTCAGTATGAAAACCGGCCACGAGTTCGGTCTCCGCCTCGGGCAAATCAAAAGGAACCCGGTTCGTCTCCGCAATCGCCGAAGTGAAATAGCAAAGGAAACCGATAATCTGCGGAAATACGTGCCAGCGCGGAATAAACGGCAGGTAACGATAATATCCAGTCTGGTCCGAAACCATTTCGTTGAAATTCAGCGTCCCCGCCAGCAGCACCACGCCGACCACCGACAGCGTAAGCGCCACTTCGTAGCTGATCATCTGCGCCGAGCTACGCAGGCCGCCCAGCAGTGGGTACTTGCTATTCGAAGACCAACCCGCCAGAGCCACGCCGTACACGCCGATCGACGTAATGGCGAAAACAAACATCAACCCGATATTTACGTCAGCAACAATCAGCTGTGTCGGCTGCCCTAGAATCGTAATCGTCGATGGACCAAACGGAATCAGCGCAATCGTCGTCAGCGCGAGCGACAACGCCAGAAACGGAGCGAGGATGTACAAAAACTTATCCGCTCCCGGCGGCGTCAAGTCCTCTTTAAATAGGAATTTCAGCCCGTCGGCCAGCGGCTGCAGCAATCCATGCGCGCCCACATAGTACGGGCCCCAGCGCGACTGAATGTGCGCCACGACTTTGCGTTCAAACCAGGTAAGGTACGCCAGCGTCGTCAATGTCAAAAACAACAAAATGACGATCTTTACTAGCGATACCACCAGGACTGCATGCTGGGTGACGAACTCCACGGCGTATCTTTAGCCTCTTTTGTGGATGCGAGCCTGGAACAATAGCGCCCCAACGTTCCGCTCGTAAATAAATAATCGTGTGAAGAAAAAACTGTGCCTGCCGGCACGTTGTAGTTTGGTTCCGGTGATTTGCAACTTGCTGTCGTTAGTTGCGCTCCGCCCGCCAGCAATATCGCGACAGAAACTTCGTACCCCGCCACGTTCTGGCGGATCTCGTCAAACGCCGCTTCCGGCGTGCGCAAACGAATCGGCGAACCCAGCCCAAGCATTCCGAGTTGGTGCGACAAAATGCGCAGCAAATCGAAATCGCTGCGCGGTCCTTGTGGGTCGATGGAGCGATGTGTCATCTGCACTTCGCCTGCGGTATTCGTCAACGTGCCGTCTTTTTCGTACGATGACGCAGCCGGCAGCACCACGTCCGCGCGCAACGCCGTTTCCGTCAGAAACATGTCGTGTACCACAAGAAGTTCCAGCCCGCCAACACGATCCGGCTGCGCAACTCCAAAAGTTTTTACCGGATTCGCGCCGACTACGTACATCGCCTTCAGCTTTCCGGAAACGGCGGCGTCCATCATCGCCCGAGAGGTCATTCCCGGAGTGGCTGCGATCTCGCATCCCCAAACTTTCCCAAACTTCCTTCGCTCCGATTCATCAGCCAGGGGCGCGTATCCCGGCAATCGGTCCGGCAAAACTCCCATATCCGCAGCGCCACGCGAATTCGCGTAATCGCCCAGCGCCATGTAGCGCGTCTTTCCGCCAAGGCGCGAGCCCAGCGCCACCAAATCGCGAATCGTCGCGCCTTGAATATCCGCGCCAAAGAGAATCACAACGTCTGATTCTTTTTCCAGCGCTGATTTCATCTCTGCCAGCGAATCCGCGACAGATTTCTCAAACTGTCCTTCGCCCCGCGCCAACCAGCGAACCGCGGCAGCCTCGCCGCCCTTGGCCGTTTCCACGCCGTGCGCCGCTTGCCGATGGATTTTGCTCGGCTCGCCGTTAATCACGTACAACCGCGCCTGATGGTGCCGCACACCAGTCCGAATCTGCCAAGCCACCAACGGATTCTGGTTCGTCACATCGTTGCCAATCAGCAAAACCGCATTCGCCTCGTAAATATCCGCCATCGTCGCCTGCGCGTCTTTCGCTTTCGGTCCCAAAGCAGCGGCCAAGCCTGCGTAATCAGCGGTCCTATGATGATCGATGTTGTTCGTCCCCAAAGTTCCGCGCGCAAACCGGTTCAGCAAATAATTTTCTTCGTTGGTTGTGTGATTCGAGCCGATCACGCCGATCGCGTTCGCGCCATGCTTTTCGTGAACTTGTTTCAGCCGTCGCGCGATTTCCTCCAACGCATCTTCCCAGCTTGCCGGTTCCAGCTTTCCGTTGCGTCGAACCAAAGGTTGCCGCACGCGTTCCGGATTGTGCGTGAAATCAAATCCAAATCGCCCTTTCGCGCACAAGAATTCGCCATTGATCCCCGACTGGTCCCGATTATTCGCGCGAAGAATTTCATTGTTGCGCACGCCCAGCGTCGTCTTGCAGCCGTTCGAGCAGTGCGTGCACGGGTCCGGAACATATTTCATTTCCCACGGCCGCGTCTGATAACGATACGTGCCGCTGGTCAGCGCGCCCACCGGACATATATCGATGCACATGCCGCACTCTTCGCACGCGAGCTCGCCCGGCTTGTTTGGGAGAATTACCGAATTCACGCCGCGCGCGCCCACGCCAAGCGCTTTCACGTCCATGCCTTCATCGCAAACGCGCACGCACCGAAAACACAAAATGCATCGCGGCGCATCGTAATAAACCAGCGGCGACCACTTTTCTTCCGGATAATGCAATTTTTCTTCGTTGAAACGGCTGTGGTCCAGCCCATACCGAAAAGTCATGTCTTGCAATTCGCATTCGCCGCCCTTGTCGCACACCGGACAATCCAGCGGATGATTCGAAAGCAGAAACTCGATCATGTCTTTGCGCGCTTTGTGCACCTGCGGCGTGTCCGTCTTCACTACCATGCCTTCCACCGCCACCAGCGTGCACGCCGTCTGCAGCTTCGGCGTCTTCTCCACTTCCACCAGACACATCCTGCAAGCCGCTTGCAGCGAAAGCCCCGGGTAATAGCAAAACGATGGAACTTCTATGCCTTTGCTCTTTGCCGCTTCAATCACAAGCGTGCCCGCAGGCGTAGTAAGTTTCTCGTCGTTGATCGTAAACGTAATTTGTTTTACTTCGGGCATGGAATCCTAGGAAGCTCCCACAATCATTTCGGCGGGCTTGAATGCACATTTCCCGCGCAGATGGTCTTCAAATTCGTGCCGCCATTTTTTCACGATACTAATCGTAGGCAGCGCCGCTGCATCGCCCAGTGGACAGAATGTCCGCCCCAACATATTTTTCGATAGTTCATCAATCAGAGAAATATCGTCCGCGCATCCCCCGCCGTCATGAAAACGGTCCAGCAATTTCCGCAGCCAGGTCGTGCCTTCTCTGCACGGAATACACCAGCCGCACGATTCGTGGGCGTAAAAATGCATGATGCGCCGCGCCAGGTCCACCATGCAGGTCTCTTCGTCGATGATTACCGTTCCGCCGGAGCCTAGCATCGATCCGATCTTCGCCACCGAGTCATAGTCCATCGCCACATCAATTTGATCCGCCGAAAGCAGCGGACAAGAGCTTCCGCCCGGAATCACCGCCTTCAACTTCTTGCCATCCTTCATTCCGCCCGCTACTTCCTCGATCAATCGCTTCAAATTAAATCCCAGCGGCAGCTCGTAAATTCCCGGTTTATTGATGTGCCCGGAAATCGAATACAAACGCGTCCCGCCATTTTTCGGCGTGCCCAACGCGGCGTACCAATCTCCGCCTTGCCGAATAATCGCCGGCACCGTGCTGAGCGTCTCAACATTATTGATAACGGTCGGGCAGCCGTAGAGTCCCACCACAGCAGGGAAGGGCGGTTTAATCCGCGGATACCCGCGCTTTCCTTCCAGCGATTCCATCAACGCAGATTCTTCGCCGCATTCGTACGCGCCCGCGCCCGTGTGCGCCGCAAGTTCAAAGTTAAATCCGCTGCCTAAAATATTCTTGCCCAGGTAGCCGCGCTCGTACGCTTCCTTAATCGCGCCCTCCACGATATCCAGCACGTAACGATATTCCCCGCGAATGTAAACGTATCCTTGCTGCGACCCAATCGCGCGCCCCGCGATAATCATGCCTTCGATCAATTGGTGCGGGTCCATCTCCATCAGCGGACGGTCTTTCGAGGTCCCCGGCTCGCTCTCATCGCCATTCGCCAGAATATATTTCGGCTTAGGAATGTCCTTGGGAACAAAACTCCATTTCATTCCGGCAGGGAAGCCCGCTCCGCCGCGACCGCGCAGATTTGACTTCTTCATTTCGTCGATAATCTGGTCCGGAGTCATCTGCTTCAGCGCTTTTTCCAGCGCCTGATACCCTTCGTTCTGCAAATACACGTCGATCTTGGTCGAATTCGGTATCCCAAATCGCTTGCTGATCACCGCAACTTCGTCGGGATTGCGCGGATGCAGCGAACCCGAGGTCACCGCGACGGGTTTTGGTTTCCTCCCATCCTGAAGCTGCTCGAAAATCGCGTCCACTTTGTCCGCATCGAGATTCTCGTAGTAATCGTAATTCACCTGCATCGCCGGAGCGCCCGTGCATGCGCCAATGCACTCCACTTCTTCCAGCGAAAATGTCCCCGACGGTGACACTTCCTTGTTGCCGATGCCCAACCGCTTCTGCACGTGCTTGTACAATTCATTTGCGCCGCGCAGCATGCAGGAGATATTCGTGCAAACTTGAATGTGATAGCGCCCGCCCGGTTTTCGTCGCAGCATCGAGTAGTACGCCAGCGTTTCCGTCACCTGCAGCACGTTCAGGCCGACTCGTTTGGCAATCTCTTCCAGCACTTCGTCGCTGAGAAATCCAAACTGGTCCTGCGCGTACATCATCATGGGAATCAGCGCAGAACGTTTAACCGGGTAACGTCCCAATAATTGCGTGAATTTTTCTTCCAGCACGGCAGGAAGTTGCATTAGCGGTCCACTTCTCCCAGGACGATATCGGTCGTCCCAATGCATGCCACTACGTCCGCAATCAAACGGCCCACGGCCAGCCTCGGCAGCGATTGCAGATTCACAAAGGAAGGCGCGCGCACTTTCACGCGATACGGTTTCGCGGAACCATCGCTCGCCACGAAAAATCCCAGCTCTCCTCGAGGCGATTCGATCACTTGATACACTTCGCCCGGCGGCGGCGCGAATCCTTCAGTATAAATTTTGAAGTGATAGATCAATCCCTCGATCGACGTCTTCATTTCCTCGCGCGAAGGCGGAATAATTCCTGGCGCCTCCGTCCGAATCGGCCCGTCGGCTTTAGCCACGCGTTCCATCGCCTGCCGCACAATCTTGATGCTTTCGCGAATCTCCGCTACGCGCACTTGGTACCGCGCAAAGCAATCGCCCGCAGTCTGCGTCTGCACGTCGAAATTAAAATCTTCGTAGCTCGAATAGGGGAACGCTTTCCGCACGTCGTACGCCACGCCGCTCCCGCGCAGCATTGGCCCAGAACATCCCATCGCGATCGCATCATCCGCGCTGATGATTCCCACGCCCTGCGTGCGCCCCAGCCATATGCGATTGTTCGTCAGCAAATCTTCGTATTCGTCGACGTGCCCCGGCAGCGCATCCATCACCTGCCGCACCTTGTCCAAAAATCCCGGAGGCGGTTCCAGCGCGAGCCCGCCGATCCGGAAATAACTCGTCATCATCCGCTGGCCGGACACATACTCAAAAATCTTCATTATTCCTTCGCGCTCGCGGAAGGTGTAAAGGAAAACCGACATCGCGCCCAAATCAATCGCGTGCGTTCCCAGCCAAACCAGGTGCGAAGCAATCCGCGTCAGCTCCGTCAGCAGCACGCGAGTGTATTGCGCGCGCTTCGGAACTTCGATCCCCAGCAGTTTTTCCACCGCCAGGCAGTAACCCAAATTATTTGAAAGCGGAGCCAGATAATCGATGCGGTCCGTCAGCGTGATCACTTGCGAATAGGTTTTCGCTTCGCAAGATTTCTCGATGCCCGTGTGCAGATAGCCGATGACCGGCTCTGCCTTCACCACAATCTCGCCATTCAGCTCCAGAATCACGCGCAAAACTCCGTGCGTAGATGGATGCTGCGGCCCCATATTCAGGACCATCGTTTGCGCGACGCCGGTGGGCGTTTCAATCGTGGTGGTCATTGATTTTCAATCTTCGAATTTCGCCAAAAGCTCACCGCGGTCCTTCTGTCGGATAATCTTTCCGCAGTGGATGGCCTTCCCAGTCGTCCGGCATCAAAATCCGTTTCAAATCCGGATGCCCCTCAAACCGTATTCCAAACAGATCGTAATTCTCCCGCTCGTGCCAGTTCGCCGTCGGCCACACCGAAGTGACGGATGGCAGCACCGGATCGTTTCCAGCCAGCCTAACTTTCAGCCGCAAACGATCGCTGCGCGCTATCGAAAGCAAGTGGTAATTCACTTCGAAGCGTGGTTCCAGCGGAAACTTGTCAACAGTAGTGATGTCCGAAAGAAATGCAAAATAAAGAAACGGCTCGGTAGCGAGGTATCCGGCAGCGCGCTGCAAGTGTTCCCGCGGAATTACCACCGTCGTTTCTCCGCGAAATTCAATCACTTCTGAGACAGCTTGGCCGTCCCACGCTCGCAGTCTTTGCACTACGGGATTCTTATCGGCTTCCTGTGGTTCCATTATGAGTTCGTTCCCGGGGGACGTCGCTCAACGATTCCAGTCCAGCGCGCCCTTCTTCCAGAGGAATATGTAACCGGCCAATAAAATTATAATGTACAGCAGCATCTCAACAAACCCGAACACCTGCAGTTGCCGGTAAACCAGCGCCCACGGATACAAAAAGATCGCTTCGATGTCGAACAAAATGAAAAGCAGCCCCACCATATAGAATTGGACGGAAATCGGCTCCCGCGCGTTCCCCGTCGGGTGAATCCCGCATTCATAAGGCTCATCCTTTTCGCGCGATCGCTTGTGTCGGCCCACCAACGCGGACATCACCACCAGCGCCCCGGCCAGTCCCATGGCTAGCACAAACATTAGTAACAACGAGCCATACGAGTCTAGGTAATTGCTGTTCATTTTCGGCGCGCTGTTATAATAACGACCCGAGTGCACCCGGTCAAATGAACTCTCGAATAATCGCGTCGTCGAAAATTTCCGGCAGCCGCATCGGCGGGGAGTCTTTCCCTCGATGAGCTCCGGTTTCAACACCGATATCAAGGTCGGCGACCAGGT